>Ga0137306_100812_pt2 | contig 37587 bp, 34 predicted proteins | sample Inofroosms_March_FD_97187 | JGI IMG/M metagenome (GOLD analysis project Ga0137306, IMG submission 97187) | Mouse cecal microbial communities from Vienna, Austria - N-Acetylneuraminic and N-Acetylglucosamine D2O microcosms_March | ecosystem: Host-associated > Mammals > Digestive system > Large...
TACAAGATAAGCGGTACATAAATCCATGTTCTGCTTCCGGCAAACCTTTTACGGCTATCCCTCCCGGATCTCACACAGTTTTTCGCCTTTTCCTTACCTTACATGAGCGCATCTTAACCAGACTCTGTTCTTTTTCTTTACTGAACAGTGCCTCATAACGTTTGCCATAAAGATAACACGCGAAATCATTCGCGGCGAAAGTAACTGTTGCCATGATCCTTTCCTTTCCGGGCTCATGCAGTCCTTTTTGTTCTTAACTGTAATTACTATAACACCAATTTGCGGATTTGTCATTATACTTCTAATATAAAAGGGGACATTTTATCATAATTTAGCGTCTGGGGGGCTGCCTATGTTTCATGATATGGCTTTCGGTATCGGGTGCTTTCGGCTCTCCTGGCTGTTTTTGTTTTCCGCTCTGTTGATGATACCATTATATATATTCACGTGAATATATTTGTGTGTTTTATAAATTTACGTGAATAGGCTTTTCTGTTATAATAATCTGCGACCCCAATAAACTGACAGACCAGGACTGCTCCGGAGCATCTGATAAGGAATAACTCTCCCAAAAATTGGGGTCAATGCCATCCTGATCCGGGACGCTCTGCCCCGTCATTCCGACTGGCGGCGGGGATTTACCTAATTACTTAGGCCGTCACTATTGCAGTAGTGGCGGCTATTTCTTTCCCATAAAAATCTGACACAGCAGGCTGATAAGGGATACAATCCGCGCCGCCGTCATGGGGAAACAATGGGCGGCAGAAAAAGTGCCGGAAGGTATAAACTTTATTTTCCTGTCACACGAAAGCAAATGCGCCGTCTAATTAATATACGGAGAAAATTCTGCCGGGAAGTGCTGCAGAGTTTGTTTCCGGGGGGCGGCGCATCCCCTACAGGCTCTCCGTAAAAAATATAATCAGCACTTCAGAAAAGAGGAGTCATGAATCAGTCCACCAATGAAGAACTGCAGGATCTGATCAAAAAAGCTACCGCAGGAGACAAAACGTCTTTAGAAACCGTAATGCGCAGTGTGCAGGATCTGGTATTTAACCTGTCCCTGCGTATGCTGGGAACTTTCCCGGACGCGGAAGATGCCTCCCAGGACATTCTTCTAAAAGTCATAACACATCTGTCATCTTTTAAAGGAAAAAGCTCTTTCTCCACCTGGGTATTCCGTATTGCGGTCAACCATCTGAAAGACTATAAAAAGCATATGTTCGCTCAATACCCTTTAAGCTTCGAATTCTATGGAGATGACATCCAAAATGCCCGGACAGAAAATATTCCGGATATGACCCAGAATGTGGAGCAGGCGATTCTTGCGGAGGAATTAAAACTGTCCTGTACCAATGTGATGCTGCAATGTCTGGACACCGAGAGCAGATGCATTTTCATTCTGGGAACCATGTTTCAGGTGGACAGCCGGATTGCCGGGGATATTCTGGGAATCACCCCGGAGGCCTACCGGAAACGCCTGTCAAGAGTGCGCAAAAAGATGGCAGAGTTCCTGACAGAATACTGCGGCGAATACGGGAACGGAAAATGCCGCTGTGCGGACCGAGTGAACTATGCCATAAAAAGCCGTCGGATAACTCCCTCTCAGCTTTGCTTTCAGACTGCGGCACCGGCCAGTATAACGCTGGATGTGAAAAAGGCCATGGAAGAAATTGACGATCTGGCACAGCAGTTTTCTTTTTGTAAAACATATCAGTCGCCGGAAAGCCTGACTTTTAAACTGGTAAGAGATACCCGTTTCAGTCATGACAAGTCGCCTTATAATCCGGCATTTCGGACCCATATCGGCCCGGAAGGGAAACTGCCGGTGCCGGTCGGATACTATCTGATGATCAAACCGGGCGGACAGTCCTTTCTGGGCGGAGGACTGTTTGCGGATATGTTTAAAGATGCCACCGCCATGATTCGGACCTATATCGCGGCGAATGGCGAAGAATGGGAAAAGATTCTTCACGCCCCGGCGTTTCAGAAAGTGTTTACCATACAGGGAACGGCACTGAAAAATGTACCTGCCGGTTATGACAAATCGCATCCCCAGGCGGAATTTTTAAAATTTAAAAGCTGGTATCTGGAATATCCGGTCAGCGATGATATCATTGCCGACGGGGAACTGTTTCTGACAGAGGCAGTAAGGCTGTTCCGGATCATGAAACCCTTCAATGATTTTTTAAACCGGGCGCTGGAAGGCTTTCAGATGCCTGTAAGATAAAAGGTTGTAAATGGCGAGGAAGCGTTTTGCGCTTCCTCTAAAAGTTTCACAGGTTACTGTACCGACCGCGGGATGCTTTCCTGACACTGCGGAATAATCAGCAGCACATGAAGCACAAATACGTTTCCCTGTGTTTTCACACTCATTGCACCGTTATATTTTTCCGCTACCGTTTTTATATTCGACAGACCCGTTCCTCTTTTGAATCCGTCCTTTCCCTGATAACTGTTTTCAATCTCTATCATAAGGAAATCGCCCTGTATACGCCCTGATATGCGGATATATCTTTGTGCACCGGCATCCGTCGTCCTGCATGCATGAATTGCATTGTCCAGCCCATTTGACAGGATAATACAGAGATCAATATCCCGCAGGCCGCAGGGATATGGCAAAAGAAGGGAACAGCAGACATCAATCCCCATACTTTTTGCAATGCCCAGCTTATTTCCCATCAGAATATCCACTACCGGGTTGTTGGTACCGCAGGGGAATAGCAATTCTCCTGCAATATTTTCCATATCTCCGATGTAATGAATTGCCTCTTCCGTTTTTCCGCCCTGCAAAAGCTCTTTAACCACTGTAATATGGTTTTTAATATCATGACGGAAGGATTTTGTTTTCTCATAATGGGACTTTGCCTCCTCCACATACTGATTCAGCGAACGCTCTTTCTGCTCTAACAGGGATAATTCCGTGCTGAGGCGGAAACTTAACAGCAGCTTCTTATAAGCGAACAGAATGCAGAACAGGCTGGCCATTCCAAGAAGCTGCATCACAAACATCTGATAATGATTGGGATACGGACAGGTCTCCGTACCGCCGGCATCTGTGACCACCATACCATATATAAAAGAATTAATATATTCATCCATAATAAAGATCATCAGAATCGGTACGAAAACCGGCAGCATATATTGTTTTTCCAGAGTTCCATAATGGAAGGAGGATATTTCCCCGGAAAAATACCGCCGTACCAGCCCACAGCAAAGTCCTGCCAGCAGAAGCGACGCCGTTTCCCCGCCCAGCATAAATACAAAACCCACCGTTTTCTGGTCAAAGGTATACAGATGTGGATACAGGATGCTTATCAGGGAGTTCACCATCCCATAGCTCAACTGCATCATCTCCACTACCAGAACCGCATATAAGACAGCGGGACGCCAGTCCGCATGGCCGGCCCAAATCCCGGCTGCCGCAAGCAGCAGAAAAAATACGCCCCATTCGGCGACTGCCCCTCCCGGCACAGCATAAACGGCACAGACGGCACATCCTCCAAACAGAATATAGTTATAAAACTTTATTTTTTTACACAAAAATCCGAAAAAATAATAAAATCCGAAAAAGACCTGAACGCTAAGCGTGATGTACTGATAAGACAGCTCCATATACTCCGTCACCGCATCCCCCCTCCCATATGAGAAAGCCAGGCTCCTCTGCTCTCCGGTTCCTGATCGGATTTCCTATAAATTTTTCATATACTGTAACACAACGCCGGAAAACTCCCTGCTCCGCAGCCGTGATACGGGAATCTCCCTGCCGTTATCCATATACGCAATTCCATTCTTATACCCTTTTAAATGTTTCAGATTAATCAGATAACTCCTGTGGCACCGGAAAAACCGGTTGTCCAGCCTGGTTTCCAGATGTTCAATTCTGTCATAATAATCGACAACCTCGGATGATACCAGATACAGATAAATTTTACGGTCTATAATCTCACAGAATACAATATCGTCCAGCGAAACAATACGGCTTTCGTACCCCTTCTGAACAAGCAGGCTGGCCTCGCTGGCATTTTTCATGGAAAAATAAAGGCGTTCCATCGTCTTTTCAAAATGCTTTTCCTCGATTGGCTTCACCAGGTAATCATAAGCCTGCACCTCAAAAGACTGAAATACCATTTCTCTGAGCACGGTAATAAAAATCAGAATTCCTCTGAACTTATCTGCCCGCAGCTTCCTCGCCGTTTCCATGCCGTCCAAATCCCTCATCTGAATATCCAGAAACAGAATATCAATCTTCCCGTTGTATTTCAGTAAATCCTCTCCACAGGAAAACTGTAAAATCGCTGTCTCCATATTTTTTCCGCTGAAAAAGTCAGACACCATTGTCCGTATTCGATCGGACATATATTTCTCATCATCGCAGACCGCGATACAGATCACGGCATCACCTCCAGAATCCGTAAGACAAATCCGACAAAATACATGGCCGGTGTATCATGACGAAAGTTTCATAAATAAATCTTCTCTTCGCTATAACATCCATAGTATTTTATTATAACCTGCAAGAAGCCGCAAAAACAACCTTTTTGCTTTAAAATGCTTTTTTGGTGCCGTGGAATGTTTTACAGGATTACTTTGACGCATGTGTCTGTTAGCGTTTTCTCTGAATCCCAAACTTATTTCCACAACGAAATTATACTGCAAATTTATGGGAATCGAATGTTCTCCGCTCCTCCCCTGTCATCCCCCCAGATATTTTATCTGCTTATTAATCTCCTCCAGCTCTTTTTCCAGATTTGCTTTCATCTCCATATCATACGTCTGCATCGCCAGTCTGATCTGCATATTCAGCGCGCACTGCCGCTGCCTTAATTGGTTATAATTCATATTTCTCATGCCGCCTGCCTCCTGGTATATCTTTTTATAACACATAGTTTTACAAATTTCTCCTTATCAGACCGCTCCGGCCCTTTCCGGGCGATAACCGACGGTTTATTTTAAAACAATGCCGTTGACCGCCTCCATCAGATCAACGACGGCGGCCCTTTCCACAAACGCCTCTGTCTTTCCGTCAACAACCGCAATACAGGTATCCCCGTCATACCGATATAACTGTACACGGACTTCCGGGAAATTTTCATGATCCAGGCTGAAAGTCAGGCTGATTTCCTCTTTCCGGTCCGGCGTCCGGTCAGTAAAGCTGACGGCCCGCAAGCCTCTTATGGCGCTTCTTAAATCCGCAGTGTCCAGTTCTTCCTCCTGATAATACCAGATTCTGTTATCATTTTTCAGCTCGGAAGTTATCGTATAATTCTGGCCCTCCAGCCCGATATCAATCTGATACACATCCGAAAAATCTGCCCGGAACAGCTCCTGATGGCGCAGGGAATCATAGGTCATCTCTTTCAGTTCCCTGTATTGCTCCGTCGTAAGCCGGTAGATAATCTTTGACTCTCCCACTCTGGCATACGCGGTCACTTCTTCTTCTCCGGCTTCCCCGTCATTTTCTTCCTCATACACTGGCTCCCCATTATCATCTTCCGTATTTTCCCCATGCTCCGCTTCCCGTTCCGCCGGGTCACGTCCGATATGAAGAACAAAAGTTTCTTCTCCTTCTCCATTCGTGTCTTCTTCCGTTTTTACATAATCGATCATAACCGACAGCTCCGGCGTATCCAGACCACAGGCTGCCAGATCTCCCTCCGATGCCTTATAATTCACATAATCTCTCAGGTTCAGATTTCCGATAACGTCCAGATACGCCCGTACCCTGTAGGTATCAAGGGGCAGCAGGGTTTCTTCCCTCTTTACAAAATAGATGTCTTCCGAGCTGTAAGTGGCTCCGCTTTCTTCTTCATAAACAATCTGTTCCGAATCCGCGCCGGAAAACCGCATCTGCGTCACATCCGCAAACGCCGGTATTTCGTCATGGCGGATCAAATCGCTGATCTCGACGGAAAACCGGTCTAACGGATCTGTTTTTACCAGATACACATTGCCGTCTCCGATGGAAACATACCGTTCCGAATCCATGGCGCTGTAATTTCCCAGCAAGATCTCATAGCTTTCCGATGCTGTTTCCATGCGGACCGTACAGACCGGTTCATCCAGTCCATACTGCCCGAAATCTTCCACCTCCTCTATCATAAAAGAAACACCGAACTGCTCGAACTGTGCAAGCAGCCCTTTGATCTTTTCTCCATCCACGGGAAATTCTCCGTCCTCATCATAAATCCAGTTCCCGTTTTCATCCCTGTGAAACACAAAAGAGCCGGTATCGCATTCCCATGAAAGCAGCGTTACCTGTTCGCTGTCGATTTCCATAATCATCTCGTCGCTGTTTTTAATACGCTCCTTTTCTTTCTCATATCTGTTTACTCCAAAAGCCGCAAGGCTGACACAGACAAGTATTCCGCACAGAATCAGAATCTTTTTATTTCGCTTCATTCCATTTCCTCCTTCCAAATGTCACACAGATTCCGATTCCCAGATACGTCAGAGGGAATACCGCGATCATCATCATTTTCAAAAAAGAAGCGGTTGCATCGCTGATGGTAAGGTAATTATAATTCAGAGATTTGCTGCGGATGGCCACGGCCTCGCTTTCTCCTATGAGCGAAGACACCGCATTCATGGCCAGATCCAGATTTGCCCCGGATGAATAGGCATTATACATTTCATCCAGAAAATGGGAGGAAGCAAACCAGACGATCCGGCCCTCATTTTCCGCCGCAACCGAGACAGCCAGCGCGAAGGGACCGTCCGTATCTCCTTCTTCCTTTTCATAGGAAGACAATCCATATCCGTCAGCCTTGCTGAAAGACAGCTCCGAAGTCGTAAGCAATTCCGTCACCTGCCCTGATTCCGTGTCCTGTACCATAAGCCCCTGTGCAATGGGCATAATCGCGTAATAATTTTCTTTCATCAAAGGATCTGTGATCTCATTTTCAGCCAGATCCGGAAGCAGCACATAGGGCGCCTGAAACGCATAATGTCCCCGGTCCGTATCGACAACGACCCCATCCGCAGCTTCCACTCCGTAATCCTTCAATATGCCGTAAAGGTTTGTCAGCGTCCCGTCTTCCACAGGCCCCGCCAGTACCATCAGCTTTCCGCTGCCTGATACATATTCCGCCAGCAGTTCCTTTTCCTCGGCGGAAATATCACTTGACGGCCCGTAGATCAGGATGCCGTCGGCGTCTTCCGGGACAGTCTTTGCAGTCAGTAACGAAAAAGAATTCAATTCCATATTTTCTTTTTCCAGTTGTTCACGAAACACCGCCGAAAGCTCCGCTTCTCCATGCCCTTCCAGCACATAGAGTTTCGGCTGATCCTCATTTACCACGTAATCAATGGCCGAGGTGACGGCTCCTTCCCCGTCAAAGGAAACATTATAAGAATAAGCGCTTATGTCCGCATCATAAAGATAGATATCATCATAGCCGATAAACCGGCTCCGCTCCCCGCATTCCACGACCAGGCTGTTATTCTGCACCGTTTCATCGGTATACTGCTGCGTGAAGGTGGGATAAATATCCGGGTTCTTTTTCACCACTTCAATGTGTTCCGACAGACTTTCATATTTCCCCAGCAGATTTTCTATAATATCGTCTTCTTCATCCGACTGCACGATCCAGTAAATCGTAACATCTTTTTCCAGCCCATTCACCACCACCTTTGTGTTGCTTGTGACCGAATACAGCTTCGCGGAACTGATATCCAGCCGTGTCAGTGATTTCGGCAGCGCGGATGCCAGAACATTGACCGCAACCAGAATCGCCAGCACAATCGCCGTAACAGTCAAAGAGTAGGCGCCTCCCAGCAGGGCAATACGGTTTCGGCGTATTTTTTCCTTCATCAGTGATACCTCCTCTTTTCCAGCGACTGCACGGTTAAAAACAGGAAAAACCCAATTACGGTACAGTAATAGACGATGGATGTCAGATCAAAAACACCCGATACAAAGGTATAAAACCGTTCAAACAGGGATAATTGTTTCATCAGCTCCGGCAGCAGGCCCTCAAACAGTTCCGGCTTGATCCAATATGCGGCTCCTGTTGCAGCGATCAGCACAAAAGCCGCCCCATAGGCCAGACCTTCATCCCCGGTCAGAAAACGGATCATCACGCCCAAAAGACAGCTAAGAACCCACAGAACCGCCACAGAGCCAAAGGCCGTAGAAGAAACATGCTCCGCCAGGCTGACACTGTAATAATTCAGTAAAATCACGGAAATCGCAATGCCTGCCGCAAATCCCAGATTTTCCGTCAGCGATGAGATAAACATGCCGACGGAAATCAGGGCGGCGCCCATCATAAAAAATGCCGCAATGGAGCCATAGGATGCAGGCAGGTATACTTCCCCGTACCGGGCAAACATCCACGGATATATGGATACGATACACAGCGGAATGAAATAGACCGCCAGCAGCGCCAGATATTTTCCCGCCACAACCTGAACTGAGGTAATCGGCAGAGAATACAGAATCTGATCGGTCTTCTGCTTTCGTTCTTCCGCGATGACACGCATGGTCAGAATCGGAACCAGCACCACGAAGGCCAGGCTGACAAAGCTCAAAACATACTCAAAATTTGCCACGGCCTGCTGAATATTGTAAATCATGGCGCCGATTCCTACAAAAGCCATCAGAAACGCCCCGAAAATATAGGCCGTCAGGGAATGAAAATAGCCGGATAACTCATGTTTTAACACCGCGATCATTGGTCCGCCGCCTCACTTTCTTTCGATTCGCCTTTCGCCATGCCAGCCTCCGGCATATCATTTTCCGTCAGTTCAATAAACACATCCTCCAGATTGGCCTTTTTAGCGGTCAGTTCCAGAAGCGCTTTCTGTTTTCCGGCAAAAGCAAAAAAGAGGCTGCGGCTAAGATCCGATATTTCCCCCGAAGCAATCTGCACTTCCACACAGACGTTTCCGTCTTCCGCCCTTTTCATCTGCCAGGCCGAAATCCCCTCCATCCCTTTCAGAATCTCCTCAACTTCATCAGCTTCCGCTTCCGCGACAAAAGAGATTCCGCGGGATGCCAGAAACAGCTTCTCCAGATTCTCCGGCGCGTCAAAGGCAGCCAGCTTTCCTTTTGCGATAATCAGCACCTTTTCGCAGATCGCCTGCACTTCTGACAGAATATGAGAACTCAAAACAACCGTACGCTCCCGTCCAAGCTGCCGGATCAGATCCCGAATCTCAACGATCTGGATCGGGTCAAGCCCCACGGTCGGCTCATCCAGGATAATAATCTTCGGATCTCCCAGCAGCGCCTGGGCGATTCCCACCCGCTGTTTATATCCCTTGGAAAGCTTTGCGATCAGCCGGTTTTCCATGCCCTCCAGCCTGGTCTGGCAGATTACGGCGCCGATCTGCCGTGTCAGTTCCCGTCCTTTCAGTCCCTTTGCCTCTCCTACAAATTTCAGATATTCCAGAGGAGTCTCATTCATATAGAGGGGCGGCTGCTCCGGAAGGTACCCCAGCAGCCTTTTGGCTTTATCCGGTTCCTCAAACATATCATATCCGTCGATCTTCACCCGGCCTTCCGTGGCGGACAGACATCCGGTTATCATATTCATGGTGGTGGATTTCCCTGCCCCGTTGGGACCCAGAAAGCCATATACGTGCCCTTCTTCAATTTCAAAGGACAGATCATCCACAGCCGTAAATTCCCCATAGCGCTTTGTCAAATGTTCAACGGTTATCATTTTCATCCTCCTGCTGTTTTCATAAACATCTTGACACTACCTCTATGTTCTGCCCTTCATCCTAACATCCGCCGCTGAAACCACACTGAAAAAGAGAGGGGGTTTTCCGAAAAACCTGGTGTCTTTTCAGCTTCATTTCAGCATAAAACTATACTATAATGAAATAAGAATCCTGCTTCGCCGGGACAGATTATGTGTAGCCCCGCGGAGCATTCTCGTTTCATAAGGAAGTTCAAAGGACTTTCCATGACATAAAAAGACTGGAGAAAGCATAATGAAAATACTCGTAGTTGAGGACGAAAAGCTGCTGGCAGATTCCATACGGGCACTGCTGACGGGAAAAGGGTTTGACGTAGAAGTGGCTTATGACGGGGAAACCGGCAGAGAATATGCAGAACTGGGGATTTATGACCTTTTGATCCTGGACGTGATGATGCCCGGCATGAACGGCTATGAGGTGGCGCGGAAAGTCCGTTCCATGAAATGCGGAACGCCGATCCTGATGCTGACGGCCAGATCCGAGCTGGAGGACCGGATAACCGGTCTGAACGCAGGCGCAGACTACTATCTGACCAAGCCTTTTGACACAAGAGAGCTGCTGGCCTGTATCAATGCCCTGCTGCGCCGCCAGGGCACCCAGGTGGATGAAGTCACCTATGGCAATACATCTCTGGATCTGTCCTCCGGCCTGCTGGTCTGCGGCACAAACACCGTCCGCCTGTCCGCAAAGGAATTTGATATCATGCGGTTCCTTCTGCAGTCCGGCAGCCGCAATCTTTCCAAAGAAACCATTCTCGCAAGAGTATGGGGATATGATTCCGACGCGGTGGAAAATCATGTGGAAGTATATGTGGGGTTTCTGCGCAAGAAACTGGCAAGCATCGGTTCCGATATTCGTATTGAAGCCATCCGCAGAATGGGATACCATCTGGAGGTAAACGAACATGACAAAGAAACTCCGCCATAAATTTATATGGATCATCATGAGCATAATCACGGTTATGCTCTGTATCATCATGTCCATGATTTTCTGTTTTACGAAAATGAACCTGGAAAATGACAGTATCCATATGCTAAAAAGCATTGCCATGAGTCCATTCCTTCAGCGTGTTCCGGGAGAACTGTCAGAAAACGTACACCTTCCTTACTTTACACTCCAGATCGGCGCCCAGGGAGATCTGATCGCGACAGGAGGCGGATACTATGATCTTTCGGACAGAACGTTCTTAAAAAATCTGATTGACGCCACCTTTTCCGATTCCGCCCGTACCGGTATCTTAAAAGAATATCAGCTCCGCTATTACCGCCTGAACACCCCTGTCAGCCAGATCCTCGTTTATGCGGACACTTCCAGCGAACAGGCGACTTTAAACAGTTTGCTGCGAAACTGTATTATCATCGGCCTGGCCTGTTTTCTGATTTTTCTTGGAATCAGCTTTCTGCTGGCCGGCTGGGTGGCAAAACCTGTTGATCAGGCATGGGAGCAGCAGCGCCGCTTTATTGCCGATGTGTCCCATGAACTGAAAACACCCCTGACCGTTATTATGACAAATGCGGAGCTGTTACAGAATCCGGATTACGGAACGGAAAACCACAGTGCGTTCTCCGCTAACATTCTGGTTATGTCAAAGCAGATGCGCAGTCTGGTAGAACAGATGTTAGAGCTTGCCCGTGCCGACAGCATCCGGTCGGACACTGTTTTTTCTTCCGTCGATTTCAGCCGGATTGTTTCCGATGCAGTTCTCCCTTTTGAACCCGTATTTTTTGAAAAGGGCCTGACATTACAAACCGATATAGAGGAACATATTATGATCGACGGCGATTCCTCCCGGTTACGGCAGGTTTTGGACATTCTTCTGGATAACGCCGGGAAATATTCTGCCGCAAAAGGGACTGTCCGGGTGACTCTGCAAAAGCAGAGCCGGGGACACTGCCTGCTGTCGGTCGCCAATGATGGCAGGGAAATTCCCGTAGCAGATCTGGACAATCTCTTTAAACGGTTTTACCGGGCCGATCAGGCAAGAAGCCGGACCGGCAGCTTTGGCCTGGGACTGTCCATCGCCGAGAGCATTGTTTTACGACATAAAGGGAAAATATGGGCGGACAGTCAAAACAATGTGAATACGTTTTTTGTGGAATTTGAAAAATCAGCCCCTTATCATTTTCGACATTTTTCTCCCGTAAAGGACGGCGGCCGGCAGCAGGGATAAAGTTTCATGATCTCATATGGCAAGTCTTTATTGATTGACATTTTAATAAGGCTATAGTAGTCTATGTCTGTACGGCAATGACTGTTATCATCTTAATTAAGAAAGCATGTGTTCCGTATGCGTCAGACTGAAAACAGCAGTTCTGGCCCCTGCGCCATACCATGCGGAAGAATAAGGAAAAAACACATATGAAACAAAACGCATTCCGTGCCGCCCTCCCCCACACCATACCGATTGCAGTGGGCTTCCTCTTTCTGGGAATGTCCTATGGTTTTCTGATGCGGAGCAAAGGGTTTTCCGTTTTTTATCCGATGCTGATGAGCTTTTTTATCTTTGCCGGTTCCATGGAATTTGTGACGGTGAACCTGCTGCTGTCGGCCTTTGATCCCGTCCGCGGTTTTTTTCTTGCCCTGATGGTGAACGCAAGGCACCTTTTTTACGGCATTTCCATGCTGGATAAATACAAAAACATGGGCTGGAAGAAGTTCTATCTGATTTTCGGGATGTGCGACGAATCCTTTACCATCAACTGCAGCGTAACGCCGCCGCCTGAGGTGGACCGGGGATGGTTTATGTTTTTCGTGACGCTCTTAAACCAGATCTACTGGGTATCCGGCGCCACGCTGGGAGCGCTTCTTGGATATGTAATCCGGTTTGATACCAAAGGCATCGAATTTGTTATGACGGCGCTGTTTATCGTTATGTTTCTGAACCAGTGGGAAGAACGCAAAGACCACAGACCGGCACTTACGGGAATCGGATGCTCTCTGCTCTGCCTGCTGGTCTTCGGAAGCGAACGCTTTATCCTGCCGGCCATGGCACTGATTATTCTGTGCGTTACATATAGCAGAAAGCAAAGGTAGTGTCAAGTAGTCTATGAAAAACAGCAGCGGACCGGACAAGCCCCGGGAGGATTTACAGACACTTTAGTGGCTGGAAATTCTCCCAGATTCAGGGGGCTTGGGAGGGGAGCTGCGGAACTAAAAAACGGAGGCCGTAAAATGACAACCATACAAATGCTTATCACCATTTTTGCCGTCGTGGCGGGGACGATGCTGACACGGTTTCTTCCGTTCCTCGTATTTCCGGAAGGGAAGAAACCGCCCAAATACGTCTCCTGGCTGGGAACGGTTCTGCCCCATGCGGTAATCGGACTTCTGGTGGTGTACTGTCTGAAAGACGCGGTATTCTCCCCGTATCACGGGCTGCCGGAAGCGGCCGCCGCGGGATTTATTTTCCTGCTGCATAAATGGAAACGGAACACCCTGCTGAGCATCGCCGGAGGGACAGTTTTCTATATGGTTCTTGTACAGAATTTTTTTAAGTAACAGCCCGAAAACACAGAAGAAATCCGGCACAAAACCACACTGCCGGCTTCCGGCCGATACTCGATACTATAAATACTATCATACATTTACAGATGCCGCAGATTCACCCGATACTCCCGCAGCGCGTTTTCGTCGGCATTCCGAATCAGACGGTCCAGACTGCCGGCCAGCCGCTCCTGATCCTCCGGCAGATTTCCCCGGACCTGAATCAGATTGGAAGCGCCGTCCGTCACGATTCTGGTGCTGATGGTGAGATTTTCAATCAGCGCTTTCAGCTCCGCCAGTTTCTCAATTTCTCCTTCCTCCGCCCAGTTGCCCTGCCGGATTTCCTGGTAAAGCCGGGATTCCGGGAAAATGGTCAGCATGGAGGAACCGATCAGCAGCGGATGAGTCCTGTTGAAAACCTCCGCGCTTTTCAGCGCCCCTTCCACGCCCCGGCCCGCGCCGGAAATCCCCGCAAGGTAAAAGAAATTGTAGGAAATCCCGGCGGCATCAAGCCGCCCGGCCTGCTCCACAATATCCTGTGACCGATACCCTTTGTCCATAAATGCCAGCGCCTGGTCGTCTCCTGTCTCCACCCCGATTGTAATTCCGTCATATCCAAGATGATGAAGCTCTGTCAATTGTTCATCACTTTTTAACGCCACATCGGTGATTCTTGCAAAGCTGCCGATACTCTCCACCATCGGAAAATATTGATGTATCAGTTCCCCTATGTCTTTCAGCCGCCGAAATGTCAGGACGAACGGATTGGCCCCCACCAGGAAAACCCGCCGGACAGCCTCCGGCCTGGGAAGCCCCTGCAACCGGGCTGACAGCATGGCGACCGGGTCCGTGCCCCAAAGCTGTGCTTCCAGCAGATCACTCTCTATATCCTCCATCGGCGACATTTTGAACCGGAAAGGCAGATCGTCGTAAAGCGTGCAGAACTTACACCGGTGATGGGTGCAGCCCGCCGTTACCTGCAACAGCAGAGAGGAAGCCTCATAAGGGGGCCGCCAGATAGTTCCTGTGTAATGCATAACAACACCTCCTGGTTTTCGTTTCATATACTGCGTGTTCCGACATATGCCTTCGGCGGGTAATCCTTTCACGCTGTTCCGGATTGCTGTTATACCTGCCGGTATCATAACAGCTTCCGTAAACATACGTTTCCGGCGGATATTCACTCTACTCTGTCCCGGTCCGGCATCCTGTCTGTCCGCATTATACCATAGTACGGTAAAATAAAAAGTACGGTACTTTTTTATAGTACCTTGTTTATCCATGGGATAAATGCTATGATAAAAACAGAAGATATATCCTTCCGGCGCTCCATCTCACCTGCTGACAGGGGATTTTATAAAATTTCACGGAGTACCGAGTATCAAGTTTAACAAAACAGGAGACTGTGTCAAATGCGGAAAACGGAAACCATGGTCCGGCGCTGCAAAACCATGTCCACCCTTCAAAAAATTCTGGGCGGCAAGTGGAAGCTGGAAATTCTTTACTACATCGCTTTTTCTGATATTCACCGGTTCGGCCAACTGCGCCGTCAACTGGGAGAGATCACCGAATCCTCCCTGACCAAACAGCTCCGGGAACTGGAGGCCGACGGCTTTCTGACCCGTCATGACTTCCACGAAGTCCCTCCGCGGGTCGAATACCATCTGTCCGGCCTTGGAAAAAGCTTCATTGATGTGCTTGCTTATATGAAACAGTGGGGAGAGCAGAATCTGAATACCGAAATAACAGCGACCGATGCTACGGCATTGCCGCCGACGAACAGTATCTGATGGCAGCCGAATACGGCTGTTTGGGGGCTGACGCGGAAATCCTGGTATTTCAGCGGTGGAATGAGGCATAACCTTTTACGCGTTCCCAATCAGAACCGTCACCGTAAACCGGACCTCCGTATAAGAAATATCCATCGTCCCATGATACTTTTCCACCATCTCCCGCACATTTGACAAACCCAGCCCATGGATGGTTCCGTCTTCTTTGTCGGAGATCAGCCGTCCTTTCTGCTCCGTGACCGCATTGTTTTTTGCATTGGTAATCTCACAGGTAAAATAACCGTTTTCCGCCACCCTGGCCTTCACCGACACATGCCGCTGCCTGACATCCGGGATTTTCATGGAAGCCTCAATGGCATTGTCCAGCGTATTGGAAAACAGGCAGCAGAGGCTGATGGCGTCGATGCCCATCAGTTTATCCAGGTCAATATGAAAAAAGCTGTCGATTTTATGTTCCTCCATCAGATTATATTTGGCATTGAGAACGGCGTTGATAATGCTGTTTTTGCAGAAGACACGGGTGCGGGCGGTCATCTGTTTTTCCAGTTCCCTCATATACTGCTGTGCTTCCTCCTGATTTCCGGAGACAAACAGAAACCGGATCGTACTCAGATGATTGTTCATATCGTGGCGAAACCGGCGGATTTCCGCCTGATTTTGTTCCAGTTCCTCATAATAGCTCCTTTGCAGCATCAGGTTTTTCCGCTCCATATTCTGCCGGACGCTGACGATAAAATATTCCGCAAGGGCGATACAGCCCAGATTGGCGGCAAAACAGGCAAAGGCGGCCGGCCACATCTGCCATGTTTTTGCCGGCGTGCAGTAGATACAGGTGGTAATGCTTACCAGAGAAGCCAGACAGACCCCATCCAGCACAATCCAGATCCTGTCGTCAAACAACTGATCCATCTGTCTCAGACGCTTTTCAAAATACCGGTAAATCCCATACCAGATCAGCAGATGCAGCATGGGATCGGCAATGGTACAGGCAATATCCACCGCTTTCGGCCAGCCCAGCCCTTTCCCAAAGTGACCCAGCATATCCAGGACAAGAAAGTTCTGGCTGATAACCAGCGGATAGAGTACCACAACGGCGGCCAGCCTCTGCCAGACACTGCCCCGAAACGCAGTCAGCATCAGAAGGATAAACCAGATCAGATCCATCGTCACATTAAACAGGTCATTGGGAAAAATGATGATATTCGACAGTATGGTGACGGAAAGATAAACGACCGCACTCCATATTTTCCCTTCTCTCTGTCTCGCGAAATGGGAAATAATCCTGTAAAGCAAAAACCCCTGCATAAAGTTCAGCAGATAGCTGATATAAGTAATCACAGACATCACGTTCATTTTTATACTCCCTGCGGCATATTCGGACGTATCGCGCCCGCCCCTTATGTGCTGCGCGGCACTGAGACAAGATCTGCCTGCGGCCAGGCATCATGCCCTCTGGCTGCGGCGGCTACGACTGCAGCAGCAGACGCGCGAAGGCGATTTCCAGCGTCTGGCGGCAGGCACGGCTCACCGGAAATTCAAAAGGACCGCAGAAACAGCGATCTTTTTCCAGCGCGGTCACATAATTCATGTTTACCAGATGGCGGTTATGACAGCGGACGAAGTAATCCGGCACTTCCTGTTCCACGGCATCCAGCTTCCCGTAAAAGCTGTGTGTTTCTCCGTTATCCAGGGCGGCCGCTACCTTTCTTTTATCGCTGGAAAAGGCCAGGATCTTTTTCAGCGGAATTTTTACGGTTCCCGCTTTCTGCTCCAGGATAAAATACCTCTCCCCGCTTTTCCCCAGCTCTTTAAGCGCCTGTTCCAGAACCCCCTGAATCTTATGCTCCTCATAGGGCTTTAATATATAATGAAAAGCATGAACCTCATACCCCTGAAATACAAAGTCAGGATATGCCGTCACGAAGATCAGAATCGTATCCGTATCCCGTTTCCTCAAAAGCCGGGCCGTGTCCATGCCGTTCAGCGTCTTCATCTCGATATCCAGAAAAAGGATATCCGGGCATTCCGTCTCCGGACGTGCCATAAGAGCCTCGCCGGAATCATATTCAAAAATCCGGTAATCCTCCCCCAAAAGCTGCAGTTTCCGCTCCAGGGGACCTCTCAGCGCTCTGCGCATGTGCGCTTCGTCATCGCAGATTCCTATATGAATCATAATGATTTTCCTCTTGTTATACTTCTCTTTACGGCACATTTCTTCCGCAAACATAAACTGTATTTTACAGAGAACTTTCACATTTGTAAATAGTCCCACAGCACTTTACAAAATCAGTGTCAAACATGACATTTGCCGAACTGCGTTTTCCGGAAAATTCTTGTAAAATAAATGCCATCAGAACGTTTAGGAGGTATCATGCCATGCTGCAGGTTAAGCATTTATCAAAAAACTATTCATCCGGAAGCCAGGTCTATCCGGTATTAAAAGATGTATCCCTGAAAGTGGAAAAAGGAGAATTCGTAGCCGTTATGGGACCTTCCGGCTCAGGAAAAACCACGCTTCTCAACTGCATCTCCTGTTTCATTCCCCATGAACAGGGGGAAATCCTTCTGGCCGGCAAGGACATTTCTCACCTGACGGGAACGGCACTGGCCAGAGTCCGAAACCGCCAGATGGGATTTGTGTTTCAGGATTTTATGCTTCTTGACGGATTGACCGTCTTTGAAAATATCTGTCTTCCCCAGATCATCGCCCACCGCCCGGTGGTGCAGATGGAAGAAAAGGCCAGAAATATCTGCCGTCTGTTCGGCATCGGAAAGATAATGGAAAAATACCCGGCCGAAATCTCCGGCGGAGAAAAACAACGCACCGCAGTGGCACGGGCGCTGATGAACCAGCCCTGCGTCATTCTGGCCGACGAGCCCACCGGAAATCTGGACAGTAAGTCCTGCAAGGCGGTAATCGACGCATTTATGCAGGCGAAAACGGAGCTGGGCGCTACAATCTTCATGGTAACTCACGACAGCTTTGCCGCCTCTTTCTGCGACAGGGTAATTGTCTTAAAAGACGGGGCGATTTACGGCGAGCTGAGACGGCAGGGGGACAGACGGGCATTTATGGACCAACTGCTGGATACAATCCGTACATTATCGGACGACGGCAGGCCGGCTGCCATGGAACCCGGACTCCCCTGCGACAGCGGAGAACGGGCCGAAGGCGCACACGGAATGTTTCACACCGCCGCCCTTCCCGCAGCTTACGAAAACGACACACGAAATATTCGAAACGAAGATACCAGGAGGTGACGGCAATGACAATGAGCAAAATCACGGCAAAGCTGCGTGGAAACAATCAGGGGCAGTACCGGCTTCTGGGTCTGTGTATTTCCATGTCCCTGCTTCTGGTAACTTCTTTTACCACCATGTTTTTCTCCCCTTCCGTCCAGGAATTCCTGCCGCCGGGCGGCGACACAAGAAAGCTGATGTGGCTGATGCTTTCTGTCGTGGCCGTCGGCTGCCTGATCTTCACCATGTACGGAAGCAGCCTGTTTTTCCGCAACAAAAGCAGGGAATTTGGTATTATGCTGGCGCTGGGACAGGAAAAGAAAGCGCTGGCCCGCCAACTGGCCGGGGAACTGACGGCCGTGGTGGGAAAATATGTCCTTTTCGGCATTCTCCCGGCCATACCGGCCTCCTGGCTGATCTGGAAGCTGTTTCAGCTTATGGTGGTCAGCACGGCGCAGACAGGATACCGCATCGGAATCACGGGAGTTCTGGCAGGGCTTTTATTTGCGGCGGTGCTGACTTTCAGCATTCTGATCGCGGGAATCCGCTTTATCCGCCAGGCAAATGTGATGGATATTCTGAATGCCTGCCGGAAAACAGAGATGGTGCGGGAGATCAGACCCTGGTTCGGAAAACTTGGAGCGGCCCTTATTATTACGGGACTGTTTCTTGCCATGGCCATACCCCAGCTAACCGTCCGGCTGTTCCGGCAGGGAATGCCCGGAATCTGGAACCTGACTTACTTCATCTGCCTGGCCGGCCTGTATCTGGTGATTTTAAGCGCCGTCGGCCATTCCAGAAAGGGAAAGCACCCTGAAAAATATTACCGCAATATTATTTCCACAAACCTGATGCGGTTTACGGCCAGACAGACCACCAGAAATATGTGCGTGATTGCCCTGCTGGTATTCGTCATCGTCGCTACGGCCTTCTGGGGCACGATGTATTATTTCAGTGCCACGGAAAGCGGCAGCGAAGCGCCCTATGACTATTCCCTCCATTTCCCGGCCGCGGAAGACCAGATCGGACGGACGGATATCGAAGATCTGGCCAAAAAATATGGAACTACGCTGACTGCTTATGAGAATCTGCATTCGCTGGAATTAATCATCCGCTATACCGGTCGGGATATGAATGACCGGCGGCAGTACTTTGACGTGGAATATGAAAAACTGGCCTCTTTCGTATCGGCTTCCGATTTCGAAAAAATATCCGGGCAGACGGTTTCCCTGAACAAAGGAGAATACATGACGATTACGCAGGCAGGATTTCAGCCTTCCATCTGGGTGGATGCCGACTGTCTGAACCTGATCCGTCACCCGGCCACAGGAGACGAGACGGCGCCGAAATTCCGGGGTAAGGTGGAGTTTGACAACCTGGCGGTCAGCAACAGCAATCCGTTTGCATTCCTGCTGTCCGATGAGGACTATCTCCGGTTTTCCGAAGGTCTGACCGATGATTACAGAGAAAAACATATCTTTTTTAACGCGGCAAAGTCTGCTCTTGCCTATGATTTCGCAGCCGCGGTAAAACAGGCATATGTCACACATGCATCCGCGCGCTCGGCCCATTACAGTCTCTACGATGCCCATGAGGAAGCACTGGCTCTGGCAGAAGGCAGAGAATACGCCCTTGCCGGAGAAATTGACCTGTCGCCGGAGGATTTCCGGCTGCTGAACGACTGGAAATATGCCCCTTTTTCCAAAGTTCTGATACAGTCAGACGCCATGGAGCTGGTGGCTGTATTCGTGCTGCTCAGCATCTATATCTCCATCATCTCCCTGACCGCGGCCGGAATCATGAGCTATATCAGAAGCATTACCATCGCCCTGGATAACCGTCAGCTTTTTGATAATCTGAAAAAACTGGGGGCTGACGACGCCTATGAAGAAAAAGTGATTCAGGTACAGCTCAGGAAAATCTTCGCCTACCCGGCAGCGGCAGGCTTCATGATCGTAGGGGTGTTCTCCCTGTTCCTGACTTATTTTAACGATATGCAGCTGCAGGCTTTCGAGGTGAAAATGCTGCTGATGGAAGGAGGGCTGATGACAGGAATCGGCTGTATTCTGTACGTGGTGTACAGGGCGGCTTATCGGAAGACGAAGGAGATTGTGGGGATTGGATGAGATATAGGTAAAGAATTTTCATCTTTGATGACATGAAAAGACAGGAACAATTCACCTGTCTCAGCAAACAAAAGAAAGCGGGGAGTATCTCTGTCATAGAAATACTCTCCGCCCATACTCCCGTCATAATCACAAATCATTTGGTACTTTGAAAGTCTGCCCTTTTCCTTACTATCCGCTCTTATAAATTATTTCTTTTTTCTTTTCCTGCCATTTTCTCAATTTCCTCAATCGGCAGTTTCGTACCTTTCGCTATTTTTTCATAAGATAATTCTCCCATCAGAATAAAGGTACGCGCAATCTCTTTCCTCTCAGCCAGAGCAGCTTCATTTCTCATATCTTCCATAGCCTTACACATTTCCTGCACCCCTTTCGGATTTTCTTTCAAATACCTTGTACGTTCTGCCATTAAATCAAAATTCATATCATCGGCTTCCGTACAGCTAAAATCATGCATCAGCTTTCCTATATCAGATTCCCCTCTGTATTCACCATTGACATACAGGATATGTTCTCCGTCTTCAAACCCTTTTCCGGTTGTCAGGTTCATTCTATCAATGATATAGAGCGGCTCACCCATTCCATAGAAATCTTCTTCTGTGATGAATATGGTATAAGTATCCGGCAATTCATTAAATTCCTGTCCCGCATCCAGATTCTCAATATCTAAAACGCTGGAATGATACCTTGCCCGATGTGGGTCAGCTCCCTTATCAGCCCTCTGAATTTCCAAATCATACCGTTTTCCCATAGAATCTATGCCGTATGCATCCAGACAAACAGAACGTGCTCCTGCCAGCCTTCTCATATCTTTCTGTGTCTCGCACCTTGTAATAACCAAATCCTGCCTGCCCGTAATCACCCGCAGTACCAACTCTGCTAATGGAACATTATCCTTAAACAGACAGCGCATGAAATTATCATCAATAGGGCGAAACTCGCGCAGACGCTGTAAATCTTTCTGATGTTCCCGTTTTTTTCTCTGCTGTTCTGTCTTACTCATTCAACATACCTTTTTCTCGACACTGGCGGCATTTCTCTTATATTATAATCAGAAACTGCCGGAAATACAACAGGAAGAAAGCCATTTTCAGCTTTCTTCCACCTTTATGTCTTAAAATCCGGATTCCGCTGACCACCGATATCACGCCTTTTCAGTGCGGCGCAGGCGGCAGGAATCATGGAAGTGCATTCGCCAAATCCGACAAAACGCATCTTTGCGCAAGGCAAACCTTTGACATAGCGCGTTTTGCCGGATACTCCGTAATAAAAAACGCGCTGTCCCGTCATACACTTAAAGACAGCGCGTTTCTTTCATCAGACATTCTCACTTCTGATCGTCTCTATGATATTCTTACGGTTCAGCCTGCCCATAGAATACCCCATAATCAGCGTCAGCAGCAGGAATACCGCCGCTGCCGAAATCAGGATGCCCTCCCATGGCAGATAGAAAGAGGTCTCGATTCCCTGGGCCAGCGCCCGGTGAAATCCCACGGCCAGCAGAAGCCCTGCGGGAATCCCAAGAAGCAAAGCCTTTCCGCCGTAAAACAGCGTTTCCAGCCGGATCATTCGGCGAAATTCCCTGTCGGTCATGCCCACGGAGCGGAGCATGGCGAACTCCCGGCCTCTTAACTCCATATTGGTAGTGACCGTATTGAAGATATTGGTAACGCCGATCAGCGTAATCACCGTGATAAAACCGTAGAGAAAAATAGCGATCATCAGATACATGGACTGATTTTTCCGCATCTCCTGGGCCTGATTGAGAATATAAAAATCATACTCGGCCAGCTCCCGGCGAATCACGTCCTCCAACGCATCCGGTTCCTGGCAGCGGATATGCACACTGATGTTGGAAGGCAGCAGCTCCTGATGTCGGTCCATCCAGTCATCGCTGACCACCAGATAAGCGCCGCCGTAATAATCGGTCAGGCACATCGGACGCTCATCGGTCTGCAAAATCAGCTCGATTTCTTCCTTTTTATCATTCTCCCCCATCACCAGACCGCTGATTATGTCGCCCGGCTGATAGTCAAACATCATCCCCTGATAATATTTTGATATGCCATTTTCCAGAACACGCTCCTGATAGCCCGCTATCAGAATCGCCTTATCTTCCGCCTCCTCCGACGAAATCCCCAGCCTGCCGCAATACTCCTCATACCCTTTTTCTCCAATGGATACGAAGCTGAATCCTCCCGCTGTCTCGGCATAAGGAAATATCTCAAGATACTCCGGGTTAAAAGGAATCTGTTCAGGCGGCACCGTAATACTCCAGCTCATCCTGCGTATGTGGGCCAGCTCAACCCCGTCATAACCGGCGATCTCCATTGCCTTTTCATAAAGCTCCTGCCGATAGTCGCCGTCTCCGCTGATACGCACGGAAAGCTGTTCGCCGTCGGTATTATAATAGATTTCGGAAGCCCGGAAAGCCAGCTTTGTAAAGGTGGTCAGTCCGATAAATACCGCCACGCTGGCCCCGATGGCGATCACCGTGGTCCTGTATTTTCCCCTGGCCCTGCGCAGATTTTTATAGGCAATCACACCGCCGATGCCAAACAGACGGTTTACAAAACCGGGAATGCGCACTTCCCTCCGGCGGATTCCTTCCTCTGTGCCGCTGCGGATCGCGCTGATCGGAGACAGGCGTCCCGCCCTTCCGGCGGACTGTCCGGCAGACAGATATAGGGTGATGCCTGACAGCAGAATCCCCAGAACCATGGCCGGAACAGACACCGTAAAAACCAGTGGAATATCCGAGACAGATTCCATCATTCCTCCGGTTGCCCCCACCAGCACGGCTGTGGCCAGAATGCCGCACAGAATACCAAGGGGGATTCCCCATAATCCCATGGCAAGGGTCTCCTGATATACCAGCCGCTTTCTCTGCTTTTTCGTGGCCCCCACGGAAGAAATCATGCCGTACATGCGCATTTTCTCCGTCAGCGCCATGGAAAAACTGCTTCGGATACAAAATACACTGGCTGTCATAATCACCAGAATCGCCAGTCCCGCCATGCTGTACAGCATTCGCTGGGAACCGCCGGAAAAGAGAAGCAACTGCCATTTCAGCAGCCAGATATTGCTTGCCACCCCGGAAGCAATCCCAGTCACCTGCTTCCTCTCCTCCTCCGTCAGCTCTGTCCCGTCAGAATATTTCTGATACAATTCCTGAGAGATTCCCATCAGACCGGCAGTCACCTTCTCCCGGTTTCTCAGCCCCCTGGCCGTATAAACAGCATAAAGATCCGCCGGCACGCCGCAGTTTTCCGCATCCAGCCAGATGCAGGCGGTATAGCTTCCGAAAGAAACATAATCCATATTTTTCGGCTGCTCCAGAATCCCCACGATTGTATAGCGCTGACGGTCCTGGGGCCGGAACTGCTCCTCCCCTTCCTCATAAGGATCGCCCGGTCCAAGCCGGTATCCATCCGACGAAGCTCTGTAGCCTGTACTCAACTCCAGGCTGTCTCCCAGTCCGACGGTCCCGTTTGCGGCCGCAACCGCCTGTCGGCTCAGCGCCAGCTCCCCCGGCGCCTGCGGAAATCGTCCTTCTTCCAGATGAAACGCCGCTGCCGCCGCGCCATTTTCATCCATGGCATGCAGATACAGATACGGCTTTTCCGAATTCCCGCTTTCTTCAAACAGCCCATACCCGGCCTCCCGGACATAGCCCAGCTTCTCAATATTCCGGTTTTCCTCGAAATATTTTCGGTTCTCCGGGCTGACTTCCTCAAATTTATAATGATAATCCCCACTCTCCGCCTTCTCGTAGGCAATCAGCGACGCTCTGAGGCTTTCCGCCATATTGGCCACGGTGGTAATCAGGGCGGTAGACAGAATAATACCGATAATCGTGACTACGGTGCGTTTCGGGTTTAATTTCAGTGTCCGATAAGCAAGCTTCTGCATCACGTCCATGTTTCTACCTCCCTTCCTGATTCCGGTTCCTCAGCTCCCCAAGAGGGACCTGTTCCGTCCGTTGCTGTTTCTGATTAACCGTCCGGCACTGTTCCGTTTCTCTGTTCACGATCCGTCCATCCTCAATCACCAGAACCCTGTCCGCCTGCTTCGCGATTTCCAGATTGTGAGTAATCATAACGATAGTCTGCTTATATTTCCGATTGGACATTTTCAGAAGGGCCACAATCTCATCACTGGTCTTTGAATCCAGATTCCCGGTAGGCTCATCGGCCAGCAGAATGGCCGGCCTGGTAATCAGCGCCCGGCCGATGGCCGTCCGCTGCTGCTGTCCGCCGGACAGTTCATTCGGCAGATGCTTCAGCCGCTTACTGAGGCCCAGCGTTTCCGCCAGTTCGCGCAGATAGTCGATATCCGGCTTTCTCCCGTCCAGCTCACAGGGCAGCGCCATATTTTCCGCCACATTCAGCACCGGGATCAGGTTATAAAACTGATAGATCAACCCCACCTGACGCCGGCGGAATATTGCCAGCCGGTCGTCGTTCATCCGGTAGATATCCTCATCCTGTATCATCACGCTGCCGGAGGTGGGCCGGTCCACGCCGCCCAGCATGTGAAGCAGCGTGGACTTGCCGCTGCCGGAGCTGCCCACGATAGCCACGAATTCTCCCTGCTCCACCGACAGGCTGACATCATCGACGGCCGTTACCTGATTTGTCCCTTTTCCATATATTTTTGTCAAATGCCTGGTTTTTAAGATTTCCATATCTTCTCATTCCCTTTCTGCCGCGATATTACTGAAAAGCATTTCCATCTGTTTCGTATGCTTTTGCTTTTCTACAGTGTACACAGCGAAAATGACATTCCCGTGACATTTTAACATAAACCGGCGGAAAAATTAAAATTTCTGACTTCGCATCCGGCCATGCCACGGCAAAATCGTGATAAAACAAACCGGAAACGGACCTTTCTTTCTAATCATTTATCATAATATAATGATAGCGGAAAAGCCGCGCAACACGGCGTTTTAATCAGATACAGGATATGAAGGGCTGACCGGGCTGCTGCGGGAAAACGGATATCAATTTATATATCAAAAGCGGAGCCATTGAGATCTACCGCCGCTCTCAGTTCGCTCCGCTCATTCTTATCCCTGCTTTAAAAACCGAATCATCATCAGGGTCCCTTCCCCCGGATTCGATGTCACTGTCAGATACCCGTTCTGCCGTTCTATAATCTCCTTTGCCAGAGAAAGGCCGATTCCGATGCTGTCCTCTCCGGCATAGGGGCTGCGGTAAAAGCGCTGAAAAATATATTTCTGCTCCTCCGATGTCATGCCCTGTCCGAAATCCCGGACGGAAATAGCGGTATAGACCGCATTATCCTCTGCGGTCAGCACCACGGAACCGCCTGACGGACTGTGCTCAATCGCATTCTTCACGATATTGGACAATGCCTCCGCAAGCCAGCCGGCGTCCCCCGTCAGAAAGATTCCCTGCCCCACATGCAGCTCCAGACTGACCCGCTTCCACTCTGCCAGAATCTCCAGCCGTTCCGTCACCTGTTCCAGCAAACTGCCCACATCCAGCCGCTGACGGTTAAATTCCACCACCCCGGCATCCAGCCTTGACAGCTTTAACATAACCGCCACAAGCCAACTGACACGGGATAACTGGCCGGTGATCTCTCCCAGGAACTTCTGTCGGGTTTTTTCCTCCATATTCGGACTGTCCGTCAGATTGTCTAACAAAATCATCACGGAAGCCAGCGGCGTTTTCAGTTGATGGGAAATGTCGGAGACCGAATCCGCCAACGCCTTTTTCTGTCCGCCGGCCCTCTCGGCGCTTTCCCGCAGCGTCACGGTCACTTTATACAGTTCATTTTTTAAGACGCTCAGCTCGTCCACATCATTCGTATCAATCTCCAGGCTGTAATCTCCCTTCTGCACGCCGCGTATATACGCCGCCAGACAGTCGATCTGTCTCTGCCTCCCTTTCAGATAACAGAAAAGAAACGCTGCCGTTCCGCCGCAGGCTGAAAACAGCAGCAGCGTAGCCCACTGTCTCAGATTCCGCTGCTGCCCGGCAAGGCCGGCAGACAGTGCCTGATCCTGGAAAATGCCGTACCGAACCAGCAGTTCCTGCCCGTTCCGGGCATCTCCCTTCTGATTCAGCAGCGCGATCCATTCCTGTTCCTCCAGATCGGGATACCGGGTTTTTACCAGATCCAAAAGCCGGGCCGCCGCCATATGGCTTTCCTCATTCATCCTGGCAAATCTGTAGTTTAAATAGAAATTTAAAATCAAAATGCTGCCAAGCATTAAAACAAGGCAGCTTACGGTCAGTTCTTTCAGATTTTTATTCCGTGTCCAGACACCGGTCATAACGGCTCCTTTCTTCACAGCATCAGGGTTCCAGACGATATCCCATTCCCCGGACAGTTTTCAAAAAGCGCCCCTCCTTATCCCCGATCTTCTCCCGAATCCGTTTCACCGTCACGGAAAGGGTATTGTCATTGACAAAGCTGCCGGAGGCGTCCCAGATCAGGGAAAGAATTTCTTCCCTGGTAAACAGCTTGGACGGATGATTCATCATAATATGGAGAATCTTATATTCCAGGCGCGTCAGCGGCACAGGAAGCTCCTGGCCGTTCACGTACACTTTTGTCGTCTCCGTATCCATTTTTACAGAGCCGCAATATAAGATTTTGCTGACATGTCCCCGGCGGCGCAGCACATTTTTAATTCTGGAAATCAGCTCCCGGTTCCGGAAAGGTTTGATCACATAATCATCCGCCCCCAGATCAAACGCGCGGACCACCGCCTGTTCCTCCTCCCTGGCCGTGAGAAAAATCACCGGCAGCTCCTGCGCCTCCCTGATTTCGCGGTACAGCCGGAAGCCGTCTTTGTCAGGCAGAGAAATATCCAGAAGGGCCAGATCATACCGTTCCCGGCTGACCGCCCGCTCCGCCTCCGCCGCCGTACGGACGGTATCAAACCGGAACCCTTCTTCCCGCAGCAGATATTCCAGCCCCAGTATAATCGATTCGTTGTCCTCAATCAAAAGAAGTTTCATCCCTGTCTCCTAATTTCTTGAGCACTTCTCCGCGTCCACCGCCAGCACAAACATCAGCGCGCAAAAAGCATTTTCCGGGTCATCCACATCAATCACATAAGTATCGGTCCAGTTCAGAAGCTGTTTGGAAACGGCGGCCACCGTTCCTCCCATGCTGTCCGTAATAAAATAATCCCACTCCATAAAGTTGCCTTCGATATTCCAGCCGTTACAGTCGATATTATACCTTGGCCTGAAAAAAGAGAACTCCTTGCTGATACAGCCCACATAGGTATCCCCTTTATAAAGTTCAAATTTCGGCAGAAACGACAGAATCCGCTCCTTTACCGTTCCCACCTCACAGCCCTGCGCGTCAAATATTTTCAGGCAGTGGCCCCAGGACATCTGCCCCTTCACCACATATACCGTTTCTCCCTCTTCATTATAGATATCATAGCTGTCAAACCATGAAAACATCCGCTGTTTAAATAATAATCTCATGAAATGATCCTCCTGTTTAAAATTCCGCAGCTCCTATCGCTTCCCCATCTCCATCTCTCCGTCCACGATGGCAAATCCCGCACATTCCACAAAGCTTTCCCCTTCCAGGTCATAGGTCAGTATATTCAGTCCGTCATTGACAGCGCTGTGCGGGCTGTCATTCAAAAGCACCTGAGGGATCCTGTTTTTCCCGTCCCCCTGTCCGCTTTGGACTGTCAGAACGTCATATTTGCCCAGCTCCTGGTACCAGCAGTACTCCTCACCACCGGAGGAAAACAGCACCGTTCCGTTCTGTACCGCCCAAACCGCATCGCCGCCTGCCTCATCCAGCGATATCCCATAACAGGCCAGCAGATCCCGCACCTCCTCATAATTAGATATATTTTTATAATCACCCTTAATAAAAAATACCGTCACATAATCAGGAATCCACAGCTTCGCCAGATAATCCGGCAATTCTGTCGTCTTCCTGATCTGATCATTGTATACAAACCGGTCATAATACCAGGCCATTGTATCATAAGACTGATATATGCTGTCCCCTCTGTGGTCCGACAGCTCATATCTGGCTTTCAGATATTCCGCCAGATATCTTGTGAATTTCTCGCTTCCCTGATAATTCATGTGACAGTTATCCATATAATCCACGGAAAAGTCCAGTCCCATCTCCTCCCAGAGAGGATTAAAATTCACAAAATCCACACCCTCTCCGTATTCTTCCGCGATTTCCGCAATCCGGTTATAAAACTTGGTTTCCTTCGGGTCTGTCACATAGGGTACCACCATCAGAAGAATCGGCACCTCCGCTTCTTTTGCCAGCTCGATGGTTCTGCGCAGATACGCTTCATTTTTCTCATCCAGCTCTGCCGTTTCCGTAACCTCCTCCGGCTCCGGCTCCGGCTGACTGTGAACGCTGGTATGAAGATACTGCCCTTTCCAGGAATTAGACCGCATGAAATCCGTGTCGGCATATTTTCTGTAATCACTTCTGGACAGATCCCCGTATCTGCCATGATAAGTAGGATATTCCAGCAGATAGCCAATCCGGTCACTCTCCGGCGAACTGGCGTTCACGGCATCAATCTTATCCCGGGAAAGCTTCATCCCATACGTATTTTTTATAATCCGGCTCTCATCCACATAATCCCCGGTCCGGCAGGCCGTAAAGCAGTCCAGCACAAGAACCGACGGTTTCTGGGTTTTCAGCGCTTCCTTCACATAATAATAACTGTTCCAGACCGGCTGTTCGCTCCCGCCCAGATCGTATCCGGCAATGCCGTACTCTTTCCAGAGCACACTGGTATTAACGTTGACATACATATGACTGCTGCCGAAAAAAATTGCATCCAGACTGTTTTCCTTTTCTCTGTAAAATTGTTCCATTCCGTAAATACCGTCATTAAATTTAAAACGGAACACCTGATGAAACCGGAGCAGAAGGACAGACAGAATAAGGAAAAAAGCGATGATTTTTACCGTTTTTCTGATCACTCTCGTCACACCTCCCGTCAAAACTGAAAATAGATAAACGCCGCCGCGGAAAAGGCCGGGCCATAGATTCCGTAAATAATAATTCCAAACAACAGAGTAAACAGCACAAGCCACCGGAACCATAAAAGCTGTTCCCGCAAAAACAGATCAAGCGTTTTTCCTGTCTTATATTTCATCTGATCCACAAGGAACAGGGCCAGCAGAGAAACTGCCAGGATATGCACCTCCGTGACGTCTAAGCCCAGTTGGTACAAAGACTGATCCGACAGCACCCAGGGATTCCATCCGGTCACAATACGCCCAAGAATAAAGAAAGCTTCTTTAAGGCTTGCCGCCCGAAAAAACACCCATGCAACATTTACCAACCCAAAAGTCGTAAGAACCTGTCCCAGCTTATAACTGAAACAGTCCCGTTTTATTTTAAGCCTGTCCTCGATCCGCATCTTTACCGGCCGAAGCCTGTCCCCGATCACCTGGTAAGCGCCGTGAAGACCGCCCCAGACCACAAAGCTCCAGCTGGCCCCGTGCCACAGTCCGCTGACCAGAAAGGTAATCATGATATTCCGGTAACAGCATAATTTTGAACACCTGCTGCCCCCTAGCGGAATATAGAGATAGTCCCGAAACCAACTGCTTAAAGAAACATGCCATCTGCGCCAGAACTCTTTGACCGACCGGGCAAAATAAGGCGTATCAAAATTTTCCATCAGCCGAATGCCCATCACCCTGGCGGCCCCGACCGCGATCAGGGAATAACTGGCAAAATCACAGTAGATCTGAACCGCAAACAAAACCGTGGCCAGAATCAGTTCGATGCTTCCGTAACGCCAGTATCCATTATATACCGTGTCCACGAAAAAAGCCGCCCGGTCGGCAATCACCATCTTCTGAAACAGACCCCAAAGCATCAGCACCGCGCCCCCGGTAATCCGCTCATAATTCCACAGCCGGATATCTTCCACATGGTTCAGCTGGGCAATCAGATTTCCGGAGCGCTCAATCGGGCCGGCTACCAGCTGCGGAAAGAAAGATACGAACAGGGCATAGCGGAGCAGGTTTTTTTCCGCTTCCACCTTCCCCCGATAAACGTCAATGGTATATCCCAGCGCCTGAAACGTATAAAAAGAAATGCCCACCGGCAGCAGAATATCAAACTTTCTCCGAACCTGAGAGACTCCCAGTATGCCCAGCATATGATTAAAATTATTTAAAATAAAATCCGAATATTTAAAAAAGACCAGTATCCCCAGATTGACCGCCAGACAGAGGGCTACCACCCATTTCTGACAGACCGCTGTTTTCGGAGACTGCGGCACTTTTTTTAAACTGGCCAGCTGCCGGCCGCTTACATAAGTCACCAGCGTAGAACAGGCAATTAACAGCGCATACTCCGGATTCCAGCTCATATAAAAATAGTAGCTGGAAACAAGCAGCCAGATATATCTGGCCTTTCGGGGAATCAGAAAATAAATTCCCACCACAACCGGGAAAAAGATCATAAAATGAATCGAATTAAACAGCATAAACGGTTCCCCTTAAGGCAGATTCGCCGGCCCGGTTTTCCGAGACGGAAATCAGATTTCACACATTCATTAGTTTACTATATCCCGCCGGATTGCGCAAGTCCGGCGCTTTGCCGATTCCCCCTATTCCCTGCCCGGACAATCTATGGTATAATATGGTCACTTGGCAGGGTCTTTTCAAACCTGGTCAGCATATATACCGATCAGTCCGGCGGAATATTCCTGAGTCCGGTAAACCGATATATGAAATAAAAAAATCAGGTAATGTTAAGTAGTCTATGGAAAACAGCAACGGACCGGACCAGCCCCGGGTGGATTTACTGACGCTTTAGCGGTTGGAAATTCTCTCAGGTCATGGTGCTTGGGAGGGGAGTTGCGGAACTAAATTCGTTAGGGGGCGATTCTATGTCTGACACAGCATTAACGACTTTGAAACAATGGGTGGAGGAAAGCCGCAGGATCGTATTTTTCGGCGGCGCCGGCGTATCCACGGAAAGCGGAATTCCGGATTTCCGCAGCGAAGACGGCCTGTACCGGCAAACGTATCAGTACCCGCCGGAGCAGATGTTAAGCCACAGTTTTTTCATGTCTCATACCGAAGAATTTTTCGAATATTATAAAAATCAGATGCTGGTACTGGACGTTAAGCCCAACAACGCCCATCTGGCTCTGGCAAAACTGGAACAGGAGGGAAAGCTGACGGCGGTCGTTACCCAGAATATCGACGGCCTGCATCAGGCCGGAGGCTCCGAAAACGTGCTGGAACTCCACGGCAGCATTCACAGAAATTATTGTATGAAATGCCATAAATTTTACGACGGCGCCTATGTAAAGGCCCAGCCCGGCATCCCCCGCTGTTCCTGCGGCGGCATCATTAAACCGGACGTGGTTTTATACGAAGAAGCGCTGGACCAGGACACGATGAACCGCTCCGTTCAGGCCATCAGCCAGGCTGACCTGATGATCATCGGCGGCACCTCTCTGGTGGTCTATCCCGCCGCCGGACTGGTACAGTATTACCGGGGCAGACGGCTGGTCCTGATTAATAAAGGCAGCACTTCCATGGACGGCAATGCGGATCTGGTCATCAGCCTGCCAATCGGAGAAGCGCTGGAAATGTTTTTATAGGAGTCTTACATGGAATTTCAAATCGGCGACATCGTAAAATTAAAAAAGCCTCACCCCTGCGGCAGTCACGAATGGGAAATTCTCCGGGTAGGCATCGACTTCCGGCTGAAATGCATGGGCTGCGGCCATCTGATTATGGTTCCCCGGAAGACCGTGGAAAAAAACACGCGGGGCATTCGAAAAGCAGAGGAACAGTAGGAAAGGAACTTTTATGCCACCATTTACCGCCTATCCCGAAAGCGCATTCCATAAACTGCAGGAACAATTTCCCCGGCTGGACCTGAACAGGCTTCATGAGAAAATGACCGCCTACAGAAGACATTTTCATCGTTTCCCTGAGGTCAGCCTGAAGGAATTTAAGACCTCCGAATACATCGAAACGATTTTAAAGCAGGCCGGATACCGGCCGGTCCGGGTGACTGAAACCGGACTCTGCGCTCTGCTGTGGAAGGGGGAGGCTTATCCCACCATTGCCGTTCGGGCGGAAATGGATGCTCTGCCTGTCACGGAAGCTACCGGACTGCCTTTTTCCTCCGTCCGTCCCGGCGTTATGCACGCCTGCGGCCATGACGGAATTCTGGCCGTGGCGCTGGCGCTGGCGGAGCTTATGGCAGAGCCTGAACACCGGGAACGGCTTCGGTACAACATCAAATTTATCTTTCAGCCTGCCGAGGAGGCCGGAAACGGCACAAAACTGATGATGGATGCCGGTGTACTGAAAGATCCCCATGTGGATGAAATGATTATCTTCCATTTTGTCACCGATCACAAGCCGGGCATCGACATCCAGGAACGGGTGGCCTCAGCCACGCTGGGAAAGGTGGAGATCGAAGTTCAGGGCGTTTCCACCCACTGGGGCGCTTACGAAACCGGTATCGACGCCATTCACGCCGCTGCGCTGGCAGTGGCCTGTATAACGGAGATCAACCGTCATTACCCGCTGCCCCGCCCCTTTGCTCTGGGTATCGGCACGATTCAGGGCGGCACAGGCAGAAATATCGTGGCGGATTCGGTCCGTCTTTCGGGTACGATGCGCACCCAGGAAATGGAAGATTATGAGGAACTCAGCCGGGTATTAAAAGAACGGCTCGCGGACATTGAAAAGGAAACCGGCACCCGGATTCTTCTGTCCCTGTCTGACCGCCCAACACCTTCGATTATCAATGACCGCTGTCTGGTAGCCAAAGCGCTGGAGGCCGGCGCTTATGTGTTCGGTCCCGAACACAGCACTCTGTCTCATGAACTGTTTTTATCCGGGGACAATGCGGCATTGTTTTTTCAGAAGACCAGAGGCGTCTTTATCATTTTCATGGCGCCGAACCGGGACGGAAGCCAGTTTCCCTTTCATAATCCGCGGTTTGATTTCGGGGAAGATGTGTTCCCTTTCGCTCTGTGTACGCTGTACCGGTATCTGACCACGGAACCGGCAGAAACGCCGGCAGCAGAGACAGAAGCCCCGGCAGACGCCAAATAACCATGGAAACCGGCAGTATGCCTGACGCGGTTGATACAGACAACAACAAACCAGGAGAACAACCTATGAAACAGATCAGAAATTACCCGAAAGCCGTCGTAACAAAAAAAGCGGAACGCTCCGTAGAACAGGGCCATCCCTGGATCTATGACACGGAAATCCTTTCCCTGGAGGACGGATGGGAAAACGGCGGCCTGGTAGACGCCGTCAGCGAAAAAGGCAAATATCTGGGCACCGGCCTGCTCAGCCAGCACTCCAAAATCCGGATCCGCCTGATCTCCGGCAATGCCAACGACAAGTTTGACGCCGCCTTTTTTGAGCGGAGAATCCGCTATGCCTGGGAATACCGGAAAACCGTGATGGCAAAAGACATTGGCTGCTGCCGGGTGATTTTCGGAGAAGCCGACCAGTTTCCCGGCCTGACCGCAGACCGGTTTAACGACATTCTGGTGACACAGACCCTCTCCGTCGGTATGGAACGATTAAAAGATACGATTTTTCCCCTTCTGTATCGGGTACTGACAGAGGACGGACAGAATATCCGGGGAATTTATGAGCGAAATGACGTGCCGATCAGAGAGCTGGAAGGCATGAAACAAAATCAGGGCTGGTACCCCCTTGCGGGCGTTCCCTGTCCCGACTCAACGGTGACAGAAATCGAAGAAAACGGAATCCGTTACCTGGTGGATTTTGAAAATGGACAGAAAACCGGCTTTTTCCTGGATCAGAAATACAACCGGCTGGCAGTGGCAAAGCTGGCAAAGGGAAAACGGGTGCTGGACTGCTTTACCCATACCGGCTCCTTTGCCTTAAACGCGGCAAAAGGCGGCGCCGCACATGTATGTGCGGTGGATGTTTCCCAAACAGCCGTGGACATGGCAGAGGAAAACGCCAGACGAAACGGGCTTGAAGACCGGATGGAATTTCGCAGGGCCAACGTATTCGACCTGCTTCCTCATCTGGAAGAAGAAAGACAGAAGGCATTTGATTTTATTATCCTTGATCCGCCGGCCTTCACAAAATCCAGGAAGACCGTACATAACGCTTCCAAAGGCTATAAAGAGATCAACCTGCGGGCCATGAAGCTTTTGCCGCGGGGCGGCTATCTGGCCACCTGTTCCTGTTCTCACTTTATGCCCGACGAGCTGTTTGTCAAAATGCTCCGCTCCGCCGCCCGTGACGCAGGCGTACAACTGCGGCAGATCGAAGCCAGACAGCAGTCCCCGGATCACCCCATACTGTGGAATGTGCCGGAGACGGATTATCTGAAATTTTATATTTTTCAGGTGGTGTGAGGAAAAGAGGGGCGAAGATATTTCCGCAAAAGTGGGTATACAGAATACACATTTGCATAGTGTCCGGCAATTCGTCAAACGTACATTTTTTTAAATCATTGTCCTTTTCCTTTCTTTACAGAGGGCAGCAGGCATGTTACAATACCTGCATACCCCCATTTACTTATCAGTTTGTCGGGTTACTTGCCCCTGTCAGAGTGTCAGTCTGGCAAGGGCACTTTTTATATTCTCTTTCCATCTGCTCTATCAGGCTCATGATCTCCTGGTGGCGTTCCATGAATTGCCTGCTGCCCATTCCAAGTCGCTTTTCCTCGGCCTCGATCATGTCGGCAAGGTCTTTCTCCGTCATGCCCTCCACCTCCGATCTATACGATGGTAAACCGGCGGCTTGCGCTGGCCTTGCAGTACTGGCCGTAAATCTCCGACAGGGCAGCTTTCAGGACTTTTCCATCCAGCTTGTTTGAGAGGATGGTTTTCCACCTGACAATGAAGGATCCGGCCTGCATCTCGTCAACCTGCTTTTCCCCCATGTCTGCCTTAATCTCCTGCCTGATCTTCTCGGCCTGTTCATCCAGGGCTTTCTGCTGTGCTTTGATCTCCCTCAGTTTCATGATACGGTTTTGTAATGCTCTTTCTCCCATAACATTTTTCCTTTCTATCGGTTGAGTGGTTTTCCGGCAGCCCCGGAAGCATCTTCCTGACTATTCCTGTTTTCTTCTTCCATACACGGTCACAGGTATATAGCTTTCGATATTGGGGGTTTTCGGCTCTCCCGGCCGCTTTTGTTTTCCTCTCTGTTGATAATACCATTATACACTATTTGCTGACCATATCCTATTGATTATATACACAATTATTTGACCATAAATGCACTGTTATTTGTATATATTATACACTTGTAAAAGTGCATGTTTTATGATAAAATGAATCCATAATGAGGAAAGTGTCTTTATTTACCTTCAAAACATCAGAAGAAAGAAGGATTAAAAATGTCTATTTGCTATGCCAAATTATTTAAACTATTAGAGAAAAACGGAATAAGCACATATTATCTACGTCAAAATAAAATTATGGGGCAACAAACATACTATAATCTTAAAAATGGCAAAGGGAATCTCGGAACAGAAACTCTTGAAAAACTGTGCCGCCTCCTTAACTGCCAACCCGGTGATCTGATGGAATACATCCCCAACGATCAGCAGCAGGCTCCCGGCCTCGAAACTGACTAACAAAACCATTGACCACCCCCTTTAACCCACGACGGAAAGGAGAATCATTATGTCACAGACGTTAGCACGGTCAGACTTTTATACCGAAAATGATTATTACAACTTACCAGAGAATGTCCGGGCAGAATTAATTGACGGACAGTTTTATGATATGGCGGCTCCCAGTAGGATTCACCAAGAAATATTAAATACAATCAACAATACGATTTATAATTATATCCACTCCAAAAAAGGGGATTGTAGAGTCTATCCCGCTCCATTCGCCGTCAAACTGTTCAATGACAGAAAAACCGTTGTTGAACCTGATATTAGTGTAATCTGTGACCCGAACAAACTGACTGACCAAGGCTGTTCCGGAGCGCCGGACTGGATCATAGAAATTATTTCCCCCAGCACTTCCAGCCATGATTATGTGCGGAAATTGAATCTCTATTTGGATGCCGGCGTCAGGGAATATTGGATTGTTGACCCAACACAAAAACATATTGTGGTATACTATCTGGAAAAAACACAGTTTAAAATGACTACCTATACTTTCCAGGACAAAATAAAAGTCAATATCTATGACGATTTATGGATTAGCCTGCAAGAGTTAGGCATACCGGGAACCTGATAAGGAATAACCCTGCCCCGTCGTTCCAACCGGTGGCGGTTCCCCAAAAGTGGTGAGCGGTTTGCTTCTGGCCTGCCCCTGCGACGCTCCCATAAGCCCATAGAGCAATTTTCTCCGTAAGTGGAGAAATTTATGGCGATCATCAGAAAAACGGCGTATAAGCTCATCTGGCGTGTCAGGGTGGATATCCACCATTTCGGCCCCCCGGCCTGCAAGGCATAGCCACAAGCGGGCATGGCTCCGGAATGCCGCAGGACACGACTTTTCCCCGGCTTGTACTTCCTTACCTGATAGAAACGTTACAAGAGGAAATAGAGGCTTATAGAGTGTCTCGCAAGATGTCTCCATTTCGGGGATGCCTTATCAGGTTTACCGATTTCAAATCAAGATATTATCGCCGGATACCTGCCCTATAATTTCAGAGTGGGGGCAAATCAGATCCCCCTTTGTCCGTTTTAAACGTGGAAAGTGCGGGTGACATCTCCCCTTTTGCTCATTCCAAAAGAGGAAAGCCGCATATAATCCCCCGAAAAATCGGGGCTGTGTCCATTCAGGATCAAATATGATCCCGAATAATTCCGGGTACTGGCCGGGTATGCTCTGTAAGGTTACATTTCAAATCGAACCCTTAAACAGATAATAGCGGCTCTGTGCTTTGGTAATGAATATTCAGGGGAACGCCTGATAAGAGAATGAGAGTGTGGCAGGCAAACAGCTTTTGCAATCACATTACAATAAACATGTGTTTGGCTCTTGCGTCCTGCTGCCGGATGTGGTAAGATTGAGAAAAGGAAAGCCAGAGAAGCGGCTACCCTCAAAAGTAATTGACTGTTACATGATAACAGCCGTCACTATTGCAGTAGTGGCGGCTATTTCTTTCCCATAAAAATCTGGCACAGCAGACTGATAAGGGATACAATGAGTGTACAAAACAAGAAAAAATCCTGGTATGTAATCATTGGCATTACCCTCCTTCCTTGTGAAGTCTGGAGGGTTAGCCCCTCCGAATTTTCAG
>Ga0137306_100823_pt1 | contig 37429 bp, 35 predicted proteins | sample Inofroosms_March_FD_97187 | JGI IMG/M metagenome (GOLD analysis project Ga0137306, IMG submission 97187) | Mouse cecal microbial communities from Vienna, Austria - N-Acetylneuraminic and N-Acetylglucosamine D2O microcosms_March | ecosystem: Host-associated > Mammals > Digestive system > Large...
TCCCCATTGCCACCAGGCCGTGCTCTTCCAAAAGGAAGCATGGCAGCTCCTGACAATCCCTGAAAAGCCCGTGAATCATCTCCATACCCGCGGCATCGATCGTATTGTTTTTGATCTTACAGACCGGTACCGGCACATCCATGATCTGTTTCATCTGTTTTGTCACCAGTTCCATCTTATCAAACCGGTTAGCCACCGCGATGGAGCAGACCGGATGCACATGGACAATGGCTCCTATCTGGGGATAGGACCGGTACAGCCCTCCGTGGAGCAGGGTTTCCTTGGTCGGCTTCAGGGTTCCTTCTATCAGATTTCCATCCAGGTCCGTTATGATCAGATTATCCTCTCCCGCTTCCCCCAGGGTGATCCCCGAGGGTTTCACCAGCATCCGGTCTCCGGACAGTCTCACGCTGATATTTCCGCCTGTTCCTGCCGCGAGCCCGGCCCGGGAAGCCCTGAGAGAAGCCTTTATATAGTCGTTTTTCTTTTTAAGAAATTCCAGATACATGGTCTTTGCCCTCTGCACCTTTTTATCTGTAATCATTGGTATTGTCCTTGGTCACAAGGGTCATGGGGATATACTGTTCCGGAGCCACCTTGTAGCCGTTGCATGCCAGCAGGCAGTTGTAGATTGCATTGGCAATCTGGCTCTTCTCTTCCTGGGCTCCTGTGATCAGAATCTCTCCCGCATCGATGGCATCCAGACAGTCATTGTCCACATCAAAGGTAATGTGAATCATCTCATCCAGTCTGTTTGCCGCCTTGCAGGCCTCCAGGGCACCCATGGTCATATCCTTGTTGCAGGATACCACGCCGTCGATCTCCGGATACCTCTGAAGGAAATTCTCCATAACCGTCATTCCCTTTTCCCGGTTGAAATCTGCCGGCTGGGAATCCAGAAGCTCAATGCCCGGATGCTCGGCAAAAGCATCTTTGTAGCCGTCCACCCTCTCCGTGGAAGTAGAGTTGCCGGGAGTTCCCTCGATCAGAACCACCTTGCCCTCCCCGTTAAGAGCCTCTGCCATGGCCTGTCCCAGCTGATATCCTACGGTATAATTGTCAACGCCGACCCAGGTAAGCACGTTCCCGCCGTAAGCCTTTGTGTTGGGGGTAGCGATGGGGATTCCCGCCGCATTGGCCTTCTCGATGGCCGGAACGATTCCCGTGGAGTCCGCGGGACAGATCAAAATCGCATCCGCCTCATCGGTAATTGCCTGCTCTACCAGCTGAATCTGCTCTTCTACGCTGTAGGGAGTCTCCGGTCCGATACATTTGATATTGATATTGGGTACCAGCTTCGCCGCTGCTTCCGCTCCGTCAATCATACTGAGCATGAAAGAAAACTGCATGGATTTTACGATAAACACAAAATCATAGGTCTTCACGCCGTCTGTGGACATGGTCTGGGCCGCTGCGGTCTCCTGCTGCGCGCCGGCCTGTGTCTCGGGAGCCGGTGCCGTGGCGTTGTCCGCCCCTACGGTACACCCTGTCAGCGATCCAAGTGTCAATACCGACGCCATAATCAGTGCCAAAATTTTCTTCATAATATTCTCCTTTCTCGGATCTGTTCTGCTAAACAGCCTTAAACTCTTTTACCGTCTTCACAATCGCTTCTTCTGTGGGGATCCTTTCCATGCTGGAGGCTCCCACAAATCCGTCAATTTCCGGCAGAAGTTCTTTGAACTTTGCAAAATCCTTCGGGGTTGCCAGCGGGCCGCCGTGGGCCAGCCAGATAATGTCGTCCCTCACTGCCTTTCCTGCCTCCATAATAGACTTTGTAAGCTCTGCCGACTCTTCGATAGTCAGACTCTTGGTGGTTCCGATCATTCCCCCTACGGTCAGGCCCACATGGGAGATGATGCAGTCCGCCCCTGCCTCAGCCATGGCTTTCGCCTCCTCCGGCTTAAACACATACACAATGGTAAAGATATCCTTCTCTCTGGCGATGCGGACCATGTCCACTTCCTTCTGAAATCCCAGATTGGTCAGCTCCAGCTGCTCTCTGAACTGCCCGTCCACCATTCCCATGGTGGGGAAATTGTTGATTCCGCTGAAGTTCTCCGTCATGACCCGGTCCAGATGGGTGCCGATCTCCCGGGTCACATCCTGTCCGAAACAGGAACAGATAACGGGAACCTCCTTCACCACCGGAAGAACCTCATTGGCGCCCATGCTGAAGGCAACCTCATTGGCATTGCCGAAGGCAAGCCAGCCGGAAAGCGAGCCGTGGCCGCTCATGCGGTATTTGCCCGAATTGAAGACCATCAGGACATCCGCGCCGCCGGCCTCAATGGACTTGCCTGTCAGTCCGCTGCCGGCTCCGGCCACCACAATCGGCTCTCCCTTCTCTCTGATGCCTTTCAGATAAGCGATCATCTCCTGCCTGCTGTACTTTTTAGCCATAGTGTTTCCCTCTCCTTTTCTTTTTATTAACAGCCGGTATCCCGGCAAAGATAACTACTCTCCATAGTACTCTTTTATCAGTCCGTCCAGAATATCCGCCGCCCTTTCTCCGAATCCGGGATCATACAGATGGCGGTCATCTTCAATGATTGTCACCCCTGTGCCTTTGAGCCCTTCCTTCAATGTATCAAACAGCATCTCGTTGGCCTCCGGCATGTAGAAGATGGCACCCGGTTTATCGATGGAGGACAACCCTCCCCTGGGAATCAGAATCACCACCGGGCTCTCGGCTCTTCTCAGCTTCTCTGCCATGAAGCGGCCGATCTTCTCATTCTCCTCCACATTAGTCCTCATGGTAGTCATGGTGGGATTATGGTAGTTCAGGACTCTTCCGTTTTTAAACTTATCCGGCAGGTCAGCCATGGGTGGAAGAACAATGGTATCCGCCCCGCCGGGCACGATCACCTGAGGAATCTTCATGTCAATGGCTGCTTCCAGCCTCTTAGGCCCTGCATTGTGGAGCCCGCCTACGAGATGAGCTCCGATTTCCGCCAAGGTCATATCCAGGACTCCATGGATCACCCCGTCTCTTATGAGATTCTCCATGGCTCTTCCGCCGGCTCCCGAAGCATGGAACACCAGGGTCTCATACCCCTTCTCCTCCAGGCGGTTCCTGGCATTGGTAACTCCTTTGGTGGTAGTTCCGTACATGGTCTGGCTTACCCTGTAGCGGTCTCTGGCTGCCAGGCGGTTCTTATGCTCCGGAAAACACTCTTTATACCACATGGCCGATTTGGCGGCCAAAGCTGCGAACCGGTCAAAGATCATGAGAGTCACACAGTTGAGCCCTGCCACATCCGCCATGGACGGCATCATGGAGATATCGCTGTCCTCCAGATACCACCTCATATTCCCTGCGGCCAGAGTACTTAACATCAGCTTCGGAAGTCCCAGAGGAAGGGTCCGCATGGTCTGGGTAACGATCTGGGTTCCGCCGGCTCCGCCGATTCCGATAACAGAGTCCACCCGTCCCTCTTTAAATTCTTTTCGAATATACGCTTCCACCAGATTGGAGGCCGTCTCCACTGCCTCTCCCCTGGGCATCCCGTGAATCTGCTCCACCGTGTAGGGGGAATTGCCGCACAGATCCGCCAGAGACACATCAGGGACTGCCGTGGGTTCCCCGCCCACTCCCACATCTACGGTAATACAGTTGGATCCGTTCTTTTCCACCTGCTTTTTTATATAATCCGATTCCTGGCCCTTTGTATCATAGGTTGCTATGAAATACACATTCGCTCTCATCCCTTGTCCTCCATGCCTTTATCCGCTTTTTTCTTTGCCTTCTGAACCGTCAGTTCCTCACACAGATCATTTTCGATCTCCATCTTTTTGTTCATCAAAAACTGGTTTACAAACACTGCAATGATAATCAAAGCGCCGTTAACCAGAGTCTGCAGTTCACTGGGAAGCTGCAAACTGTTCATCCCTGCCTGGATCGTGTAGACCACCACGGCGCCTCCTGCGATTCCCCAGATATTGCCATATCCGCCGGCCATGGAAAACCCGCCGATCAGGGAGATGGTAATCGCTTCAAAATGGGCTTTCCCTGCCAGTCCCGGTTCCGCCGAATTGAGCCGCGCCACATACATAAGTCCCGCAAATGCCGCCATCACAGAGCTTAAAATATAGACCAGAATTGTAATACGCTCCGTGTTGATGCCTGAAAATCTGGCAGCCGTAGGGTTTGCTCCGGTAAAGTAGATCTTCCTTCCCAGAGTTGTTCTTTTCAAAATCAGGTAAAACAGCAGGAGAGCCGTCCCCGCTATAACCATAGGCGCCGTGACGGCAAATCCACCGATACTGATGAGCCGTCCCGTGGCAATCTTTCGAAATCCTTCATTGAGAGAATAGAGAACCCTGTTTCTCAGGTACACCCATGCCAGACCGCGGCACACATACATCATGGCAAAGGTGGCAATGAAAGGAGGGATATTCAGTCTGGTCACCATGATTCCGTTCAGAAATCCGATCAATGCCCCCATACCCAGAATCAGGATGACGGGAACCAGGACATTGGTGGCGCTGCCCTTTAGCAACATCCCCCCGCACAGCACTGTAGTAAATGCCATAACCGCTCCCATAGAAAGATTGATTCCTCCTACCAGGATCACAATGGCCTGGCCGATTCCCACGATTACCAGAAAGCTGGCCTGATTGATGATGGTGGAAATATTGGAAGCCGTGAGAAAGTTGATCCCCTTAGCTCCGTTGATCACCGTAAAAAGCGAAAGGACAAATACCATAATAATCACGGTGGACAGACCGCACAGCCTGGCGGCCATGCGCTTTTTGGGCATATTTTGCATAGTTACGCCTCCCTTCCCTCAGCTCTTCTGTAAAGTTTCCGTTTCTCCGCCAGAGAGTTCACTACCTGGTTTAACATCATTCCAAATACCAGAATGCAGCCGATTACCACCATAACCACCGATGTGTCAATTCCCCACAGGCTCATGGCATTTCTGACCGTATACAGAGTCAGAGCACCTAAAACGGCGCCGGGAACCGATCCTTTTCCGCCTTTCATGGAATTTCCGCCCAGAACCGCTGCCACCACGGCCTGAAACTCCAGTCCGTCCCCCACTGTAGGCTGAAGGCTGTTGGTCCGGATCATCACGATCATACCCGCCAGAGAAGCCAGAAAACCGGACAGGGCATAAATCCCCACCTTCCATTTTACATTGTCAATTCCTGACAATCTGGCCGTCTCCTCGTTGGCTCCCAATGCGTACACATTGCTTCCCAGGGTAGTTTTCTTAAACAGCACCAGCACAATGGCAATGATGATCACCGTTATGAGAAGCAGTGCGGATATGGACAGAATCTGTGCCGGTCTGGGGCCGAAATATACGGTCAGAATATTGCTCCCAAGCAAATTCACAAGCTTCACATGACTGCCCTGCTCCCAGGATATGGTCCTCTCCTGACTGATGGTATTGGCAATACTCTGAGCGATACCGGAGGCTCCGAAAGTAGCGATAAACGGAGGCACTTTCATCTTGGTCACAACAAAGCCGTTGAACATGCCGAAGGCTGTTCCCGACACAATTCCCGCCAGAATGGCGATCCCGGCATGGACACCGTTTTTCAGCAAGATAGCGATAATCACACCGGTCATGGACACCATTCCGCCTAAAGAAAGATCGATGCAGCCCATCATCAGACACATGGACATGGCCGTACTGAGGATCATCATAACGCATGCCTGCGTCAGCATGGTGGTAATATTGCCCGGTGTAAAGAAATTGGGCACAATCACGGATGCCAGCACAAACGCAACGATAAAAACATAAGTCGAATTGGGAAAATCACTTAATCTTATATTTATTTTTCTCTTTGCCACGGAAAGTCCCCCTATACATTGGAAAAGGCCAGGTGAAGCACCGCATTTTGGTCTGTCTCTTGTTTATCTACATCTCCAACCAGTTCTCCGCCCGACATTACCACAATCCGGTCGCTCATTCCGAATACCTCCGGCAGATCGGACGAAATCATCAGGATCGCTGCTCCGTCTTCCACCAGCTGATCCATCAGCTCATAAATACTGCTCTTAGCGCCTACGTCAATCCCTCTGGTAGGCTCGTCAAAAATAAACACTCTCGATTTTGACATCAGCCATTTGGCAATTACAACTTTCTGCTGGGTTCCTCCGCTTAAAAACCTGGTCAGTTTTTCCTGGGTGGATGCGGCAATCTCCAGCTTATCAACGAAAGCTTCCACCTGCCCCTGCTCCAGCTGGTCATTGATGATCCCTCTGGGATAGAGAAGTTTCAGGGATGAGATCACGCTGTTCTCCCGGATATTTAAAGACAGTGCCAGCCCCTCTACTTTCCGGTCCTCCGGGAGAAGGCAAAGCCCCATCTTGGCCGAAAGATCCGGCCTTCCCGGCGGCACCTTCTTCCCCTGCACCAGTACTTCCCCGGACAGATACTTGTCGATGCCAAAGGCTGCTCTCACGGTCTCGGTCCTTCCGGCTCCCACTAACCCGGACACCCCTACAATCTCTCCTGCATGAACTTTTATGGACACATTCTTAAACTTCTCCCCGCACAGGTTCTTAATCTCGAAGAGGACTTCTCCCCGCTCTTTCCTGGTGTGGGGATAAAGATTCTCTATGGTTCTGCCTGCGATCCCCTCAATGATCTGGGACATGGACAAATTTTTGATCTCGTCTGTCAGAATATGCTTCCCATCCCTCATGACCGTAACCCGGTTGCCGATCTCAAAGAGTTCCTCCAATCTGTGGGAGATATAGAACATCCCCACTCCTCTCTCTTTGAGCAGTCCGATGATTCGGAACAATTCTCTGATCTCCGACTCTGTCAGAGAACTGGTGGGTTCGTCGAAGACAATAATCTTGGCGTTCTTTGACAGGGCCTTTATAATCTCCACCATCTGCTGGGTTCCCACGCCCAGATTTTTTACCAGCGTGTTCGAGTCCACCTGAATTCCTACATCCTTTAGAAGCTCGTCCGCTCTCTTCTTCTGAGCCCTCTTATCCACAAAAATACCTTTCTTTATCTCGTGCCCCAGAAAAACATTGCTGGAAATCGATAATTCCGGAACCAGGTTTAACTCCTGGTAGATCATGCTGATCCCCATCTCCTCCGATATTTTAGGGGAATTCTTCTCTAACGGTTTCCCTTCGAGTACCACCTGTCCGGAATCTGCCGTATAGGCGCCGGACAGAACCTTCATCAGCGTCGACTTGCCTGCGCCGTTCTCGCCTACGATCACATGGACCTCCCCGGGATACAGATCAAAACTTACGTCATCCAGAGCTTTCACTCCCGGAAAATATTTTGAAATGTTTCGAAACTCCAGCAATTTTTCCATCTGTTACTCCTTTCTCTGTTCTTTTTGAGCCTCCCCCAGACGGGCCTTTCTCTCATTGTCGATCTTTACCTTCCGCAGTATGTCTTCCAGATGCTCATGCATGAACCTTCTGGCCTCCTCCTGATTCCTGTTCTTGATGGAAAGGTAAATATTATAGTGAAAATCGTGGCTCTTATCCTTGCCGTGAGTTCTCTGAAGCCCCATGAGCCATACCGTATACATGGTCTCCAGCATCTCCGCCGCCTTAATAAACATCTCGTTCTTCGATGCATCCGCCACTGCCCGGTGGAAGGCCATGTCATACTGGGCAAAAAGATCGTTATCCTGAAGATGAACCACTTTTCCGGCCATCTCGCAGTTAATCCGCATCCGTTCCAGATCTTCGTCACTGGCTCTCACCGCCGCCAGAGCAGCCGCCTCGCTCTCGATACCGATTCGAAATTCCGTGATGCTCTCCAGATCTCTGGACCGCAGCAGCATGGTGGGGAGCAATGTGTTGAGATAAATGCCGGTATTTAAGTTTCTCACCTGATACCCATACCCTTGTCTCGTCTCGATGACTCCCAACGCCGTGATGCGGTTCAGAGCCGAGCGGACCGTATTGCGGCTCACTCCCAAAATCTCGCAGAGCGTATTCTCCGACGGCAGCTTTGTCCCCTCATCCCATTCCCCTGTGGCGATCATATTGATGATCTGATTATAGGCTTCTTCTACCAGATTGTTTTTCTCAATTGGATTCATAATATATTCACCATCTTATCTTAATTATTTGTATCTTATATGTTGTCACTTGTGCTACAAGTTGATTATAGCATCGAGGACACATTTTGTCAATATGTTTGTTTTTTTCGGATAAATTGTCTGTTTTTTGTTGTTATTGCTCACATCCGACACTTTTGATTCGGGTAAAGAGGGTGCCTGCGGCGCAGCAGACAAATCCATTTTCCTCTCTCTTCATCATATGGACTTCTTTCTGCTGTTGTATTATAATGAAAAGAAAAAGGGGGAATCCTCTATGATCATCACTCTTACTGACCAAAACACCAGAACCACCGCTTCTATCGATTCTGTCGGCGCCCAGCTGATCTCTCTGAAAGACGCTTCCGGAAAAGAATATATCTGGCAGAGAGACCCGGATATGTGGTCCGGCTCATCGCCTCTTCTATTTCCTGCCATAGGCAACTGCAGGGGCGGGCGTACCCGGTTTGACGGAGTCTGGTACAACATGAAAAAACACGGCTTCTGCAGAGAAGCAGACTTTGCCGTGACAGATCAGACCGAAGCCTCTGTGACGTTCCGCCTCGCATCCGATGAAGGCACCCGTCTTTTTTATCCCTATGAGTTTGTGCTCTCCCTCGCATACAGACTGGAAAGCGGGACCCTCTTTATGGATTATTCTGTTGAGAACAAGGACTCCCGAAGGATCTGTTACTGTCTGGGCGCTCATCCGGGGTTTAACTGTCCTTTAGAAAAAGGGGAATCTTTTGAGGATTATCAGCTGGAATTTGAAAAAGAAGAGAACACACACTCTGTAGTTTATGACGTAAAAGCCCTTCACTTTGATCCGAACCGCCGGGGAATCACCCTGGATCACTCCAGAGTCCTCCCTCTTTCCTATGATCTGTTCCGGGAAGATGCCATCTATTTTCATGAACTGCTCTCCCGTAAAGTATCTCTGATCCACCACAGGACCCGCCGGGGCGTCCAGGTGGCTTATCCCGGATTTGAGACCGTGGCCTTCTGGACCCCTGACGGAAAACAGGCTCCCTTCCTCTGTGTGGAACCATGGAACGGTTCCGCCATCTGGGCTGATGAAGATGACGAGTTCATCCACCGCCGCCATGTACAGATCCTGGAGCCCGGCAGGACGAAATCTTACCATGTGGAGATAAAAATCCTGAATACCCCTGTCTGACGGCGGGGCGCAGAAGAGCCGGCTTTCTGAAGCTGCCTGCTTTACAGAAGAATCTCTTTCAGAGCCCGCTTGGGCACATAGTGGATCTGATTTTCATCTCTGTAATATTTGACATCTCCTGTCTCACTGACAGGAACCACTTTCACTTCTTCTTTGGGTTTTCCGAGAGCCAGCACCAGCTGAATCCTGTAGCGCTCCGTGTCGATTCCCAGGGCTTTCGCCAGGTCGGCTCTCCGGATATTCCCCAGCATACAGCCTCCGTAGCCTTTCTCCACGGCTCCCAAAAGCATGGTCTGGGCGGTGATCCCCGTGTCGATCAGCTTATTATTCCCCAGGCTGCCGTCCTCCACTATGATGATATAGGCTGCCGGCCGCTCTCCTTCCTCCGGGCCGCCCCAGTCCGGCAGTGCTCCTGCCCAGCTTAAATGGGGATAGACCAGGGAATTTTCCTCTTCCGTGTTCACCAGCCTGAACTTCAGGGCCTGAGAATTAGCCGTGGAAGCGGTCAGCCTGGCCAAGTCCGCCAGGTCTTTTAATTCGGCGTCGGAAATCTTTACGTTTTCGTAGAAGCGCCGATAGGAACGGCAGTTGTATACCAGATCTTTCAGCATATGATATTACCCCTTTCATCTTATTTTTAGCCGATATTTCTTTAAATAATCTCTTAGCACATACTTTACCAGCTTTTCAGCGGGATGTAAATAATAAAAGCAGCCACCTATAAAAATCATATGACGCTTACGCTGTATCGGAGGAAAGGGAGACACCCAATAGAAAAATCCCCTCCGCCCCCGCCGTCATCCGGCAGTTCGCGGAGGGGATTTTCTCAAACCTTCAATCTTTACTCATCAAAAGTCACATCATTTTCCAGGTCCGCCCCGTTGGAGGCGATCAGTTTCTTATAGTAATAGAATGATTTCTTCTTGCTTCTCTTCTTACTCCCGTTGCCATAGTCATCCTGGTCCACATAGATCATGCCGTAGCGCTTGGTCATCTCGGAGGTACCGGAGGACACCAGGTCGATGGGCCCCCACCAGGCATAGCCGAACACATCCACCCCGTCGGCGATAGCCTCTCTCATCTGTTCCACATGGGCTCTCATGTAGTCGATGCGGTAGTCGTCCTGAATCCGCCCGTTCTCGTCGAACTGATCCACCGCACCCAGCCCGTTTTCCGAGATAAAGATAGGCTTGTGATACCGGTCATAGATCCTGTTCAGCGTGACGCGGAAACCGATGGGGTCTATGGTCCAGCCCCACTCAGACTTGGGCAGATGGGGATTCTTGATGTCGGACACCAGACGACCCGTAGGCTGGGGTACCGGCGATCCCTTGTACCGCATGATGTAGGTCATATAGTAGCTGATAGTAATAAAGTCCACGGCCCCTTCCTTCAGAATCTTCTCGTCGTCAGGTCCCATTTCGATGTGTATGTCATTCTCGTCGAAGAACCGCTGCATATAGTAGGGGTACTCGCCGTTGGCCTGAACGTCGGTGAAGAACCAGTTGAAATGATCCTCAAACATTACCTGAAGCTGATCCTCAGGCCTGGAACTCTCCGCGTAATTCTCCAGACGGCAGAGCATGTTGCCCATCTTTGCCTCCGGGTCGATCTCGTGAAGCTTTTTCACCGCCAGGGCACTGGCGATAAACTGGTTGTGAACCGCCTGGAATTTCAGCTGCCAGTTGCCCAGATAGGGGTTGCAGCTGTTTGGCTCAGGAGCCCCGTCCATGATGACGCCGCTGCTGGTAAACGGGTTGGACAACACGTTGTTGATCTCGTTAAAGGTCAGCCAGTATTTCACCTTCCCCTTGTACCGCCTCATGACCGTCTCCGCATAGCGGACAAAGGCATCCGTAGTGTGACGGCTTGCAAATCCGTTGTAGGTTTCCGCCAGATGGAGAGGCGTGTCAAAATGAGAGAGGGTCACCAGGGGCTCGATGCCGTACCTGTGCAGCTCGTCAAATACTGCGTCGTAGAATTTCAGGCCCTCTTCGTTTGGCTGGGCATCATCGCCGTTGGGGAAGATCCTGGACCAGGAGATGCTCATGCGGAACACCTTAAACCCCATCTCCGCAAACAGTCTGATGTCCTCCTTGTATGTATGATAAAAATCGATGCCTCTCCTTTTGGGAAGCTCCCAGTTCTCCGGGTGCAGCTTCATGTCCTCCACCATCTCTCTGGAGGCTGCGTTGTGGGGAACATGGACATCAAAGGTCCCTTCTGTGTCCCGGATCTCCTTAGTAATCAGTCTGGCGAAATCCGACGTAGCCGGACCCCTCCCGCCCTCGTCCCAGGCGCCCTCGATCTGATTGGCGGCAGTGGAGCCGCCCCAGAGAAAATGTTCAGGAAATGTCTTTGCCATATGATTTGTCCTCCTTATTTCTGCCGTTCCATCAGCATCTTTACGATGGGAAGCAGCTTTTTCGTCATCCGCAGTTCCGTGTTAATCGTCATGATCGTGTCCTGGGCGTGAATAAACAGCAGCGAATACTCCATGCTCTCCCCGGCCACCTGACTCTGGATCACTTCTGTCTGAGCATTGTGGGCCTTGACGATCAGCTCCTCCGCCTCCTTCAAAAGCGCCTCCGCCTGAGCAAGATCCCCCTCTGCCATAGCCGCCAGCGCCTCGTCGATCTTCATGCGTCCATCCCCGGCGTTCATCACAACCTGGATGGCGACAGCATTGATATCTTTCATAAATTTTCCCCTCCTCTTTTCATGATGTCACGGATTGTCTCGCATTTCCCTTTTATGCGTTTGCCTTCGCGGCTGCCTTTGCCGCCTTGGCCGCAGCCCGCTCTTCTTCTCTCTTAAGCTCTGCCTTATCTGCTGCTTTGAAGAATGGATACCAGATCAGGGCGGCAATGACAAAGTTAATGCAGACCAGCAGCACGTTGCGGATATCTCCGCCGGACATGAAGAAGGCGGAAACCGCGTTGGGTGCAAAGTTCATGTCAAAGTTTACATAATTGATAGTGCCCCAGCCCATGGCGAACCACAGATAGGAGAAGCCGGGCAGGATAATGGCATTCAAAACCGTGGGAATCAGCATAAAGGGATTGCCCACCACCGCGCCGTACTGCAGAGGCTCATTAATGTTGAATACAGACGGAACCAGCGTGGCCTTGCCCAGAAGCCGGTATTTTTTCGATTTTGCCCTGAGCATATACAGAGCCAGAGGCAGTGTGGCGCCCTGGCCGCCGATGTGATGATAACGGCTGAAACCGTAGGCGTAAATATTCTTGGGTGCCATGCCTGCCGCCACCAGGGAGGCATTCTCCGCGATGGCTGCCTGGGTGATGCTTCGCGTCACGGGAGTGAACACCCAGCCGGACACGCCGAAGAAGTAGAAAATGTTCTGCAGGAATACGATGAGTACCACGCCGGGGGCACTCTGTGCAAAGCCGGTCACAGGCTTCATGATAATCTGCACCATGGTGAACACGTCGATCTTCAATGCATAGGTGAAGATGTATCCCACGGTCAGGCTCAGGATAATAGCAATAATATTGTCAAACCAGTTCTTGATAAAATCAGGAAGCACGCTGTCCTCGCTGAAGAAGGAAAACTTGTTCATGGCCTTGTACACGGCTGACACCAGCAGGCCTACTACCATGGCGGTAAACATGCCGCCTGCGCCGAACTTGGACATGGCCACCAGGGAGCCGCCTTCCACGGTCTCGAAGTTCATGCACATCAGGAAGGTGCCGATTCCCGTAAATCCGGCGATCATGGCCCGGTCTTTCTTGCCGATCTTATTCATACAGTTGTACGGAATCACATAAGCCACAAAAAGGCCGATCAGACCGAAGGAAAAGGTACTGATGGGAGAGATATCCGGCAGAACCGGAACAAACCGTCTCAAAATCGCCCACAGGGACGGGATGGTGCTGACCATGGAAAATGGCACAATGTACAGAATGGCGTCAGCCACGATGCTGAACCAGAAATTCTTTGTAATCTTGTTGACGACGGGGACCAGATTTTTCTCGATCCACGCCTGAATCTTATTCATCATAACGTTTTTCTCCTTGTCTCATAAACTTGCCGTTTATTCTTCGTTGTAAAAATCAATGGCAGACTCCAGGATGCTCTCGCCGTCCAAAGCTCCGTAGTCGTCGGGATCGATGGAGGTCACCTTCACGTTGTGGCCTTTCAGCATCTCCTGGTACTCCGGCACCTCGGCCGAAAAGTGAGGCCCCAGAAGCAGCACGTCAATCTTGTCCGCGTACTCCGACACCTGGGACTTGCTGACCGCGTGGATGGTCACATCCAGGTTTTTGGCCTTAGCCGCCTTTCTCATGTTGGCCGCCATAAAACCGGTGGAAGCCCCGATACCGCATGCAAGTAAAATTCTGATCATAAAACAATTCCCCTTTCTGCTTTTTATATAGTTTTCTGTTTCTTATGGCCCTATTTTAGGACATGATCCACGATAAATAAAACAGAGTTCTTTCCGGCAAGACGGCAATACAGACAGATTGCCGCCATGCCGGAAAATCTCTTAGATTGCAGGCTGCCGGGGGCGGGCCGCTTTAGCGGCATACTCCGCTCTGCCCCCCCGTGTACATAAAAAGAATCCACAGCCCCGGCTTCCTGTGTGCCGAAATAATGCTGTGGATCCCGAATCACAGGTATGGAATCCGTCCAAACTGCCGCCATGTCCAGGACAGTCAGGTGATCCTCCTGCAGAATTCTTCAAATGTATTTGTCTTCAGAAGTTCAATGGTCCGGTTGGTGGAATTAAACAAGTCCACCACCAGATCAAATGCCGGAGTGAAATATTTCATCTCCTGTCTGGCGATTCCAACCATAAGGATAAAGTGAACCGTCTTTCTCCCCCACCGGATAGGCATGTTGTTGTGAACTACACAGATAAATGACCGTTCCGCGTTCTGGCTGATGGCGTGGGGCATGGCCAGAATATCGGTGAAGGCCATGCTGGAAACCGACTCCCGGAGCACCACATCCTGGATAAACGCTTCCTTGATATACCCCTGCTCCAGACAGCGTTCACCCATGAACCTGATATAGGCCTCCTCGTCCTCAAGGACAAGATTTCTGAAATACAGTTCCTGATGAAACAGGCTCCGGAAAAAGATCCTGGTGTGTTCCAGCCTTTTTTCTTCCTCAATATGGTCCAGCTTCTCCCTGATGTCATCTATATTCTTTCTGGTCAGAATAGGGCTGACCTGAACGATGCGCCTTCCCTCGCTCTCCACCGGCAGGGTGGTGATCACCAGGTCGCTGACCGTGGCGTGCTGAAGGAAACAGCTGATGGACAGCACGTTCCTGATCAGAAGCCGGTCCTTGAATGTCTCGCTGATGACGCTGACCAGTTTTTTGGAATAGGAGTGATAGGACTCCACCACGATGGTGCAGGTGACAAATTCTTTGTGCTGCCTGCTGTTTTCCAGATAAGCGCCGAAGTGAAAGGCGATAAACGCGATCTCGTCCTCATTGAAACTCACCTGGTAGATGTGATCAAAATTGTGGGCAAAAAATACTGCCATATCGTAGACCGGCGCATAGTCCTTTTTCAGCTGAGGCCCCACCGGATTGGGGATGCCCATCTGGTAGGCACACCGCTGATAGGCATAATATACGTGAAGGACAAACTGCATGATAAAATCGTTGTCAAATTCCGGAATGCAGTACCGCTCGGACACCATGGACAGGATAGAAGTCACATTGCTGATAAACTCATGGCTGATGACGCTGCGGATATCCACCGTCTCATGCTCCGCCGACAGGGCGATGAGGATGAGGATCTGCTGATAGTCTCTCTCGGGAATCTGAATCCCGTGGTTCTCCATAAAATTGGCAGAGATCATGTCTGCCAGAGCCTTGATCTCCTCCCTGTCGTAAAGAGATTCCAGAAGCCCGTCAGTGGAGACGTGGGCTTCCTGTTCCTCCAGGCCGTCCCCGGACTGAAGCCGGATCAGGATCACCAGGATGTGGACCATCAGATTGTTCAGAGAGTAATCATTGAGATAAATCTGCGCCTTCTGGAAAACAGGATACAGTTCCTGCATGATCCCGTCGATGTCCTGCTGGGGAAACAACTGGAGAAGAGACTCGTCCGTGTTCCAGAAACTGTAGGAACCGCTGGTGGCGATATATCCGATGAGCCGCCGCTTATTCCGCTCGCTTCCCCTGAGATAAAACTGATAATTGGCAGACTCGATGCGAAGTCCGTATTCCCTGACCATACTTTTTATCTGTGGAATGATCACGTTGACCACGGTGCTGGCACTGACGAAGAGCCGTTCAGCCTCGTCGAAGGCATTGATCCCCTCCTTGCTGGTCAGAAGATCGGACAGGACCTGCCAGGATCTGGCCTCATTTTCCGAGGGGCTGTTATCCTGAGGCACCGCCCCTTTCTCCAACCGGTACCCCTCCCGTGATGAGACGATAGATACGCCCCCGCTTTCATTCAGTACTTTTATGTAATTGCGGACCGTCCTCTCGCTGGCACCCAGCATCCCGGCCAGGATAGCCGCCGGAATGCTCTTGTCCGCCTCCGAGAGAATCCGAAGCAGCTCATTTTGCTTGTTGTTTTTCATGATGTATGGCTCCTTGTCCCGTGTCGGCTGTCTCAGGCCGGATTGTCAGAGATTGTTCTCCGCAAACTCTCTCAGGGCCTCTATGGCCTCGTCCTCCCGGTCCCCGTCTGTCTCCAGGGTGATCTCCTGACCACACTTAACGGCCAGACCCACGACTCCGAAGATCTTCTTGGCGTCCGCCCTCCGGCTTCCCTGTACGATGGTGACACGGCAGGGAAAGGACTGGGCCAGCTTTGTCAGAAAACCGGCCGGCCGGGCGTGGAGGCCCATCTTGTCGGTAATGGTGTAGCGGAATGATTTCATTGGTAACCTCCCATAGAAAAGGCTGGCTTTCAATAAATAGCTGACCTAAAACGCGGCTTATTTCGGTCTCTTGATGCCGCCTTTTCTCTTTAATCCAAATCCATGAAGATAGATTTCCGGTACGTTGATCCTGCCGTCCGTGGTCTTCATGACGACTCCCAGTGTCAACAGCACATCCAGAATCTCCATATTGGTTTTTCCCGGCAAGTTCTTTCGCTCCTCCTCCGGCCAGTTTTCCGGTGTCAGGTAACTTAAAAACTCCTCCAGACCCATTAACATGGTCTTTTTGTTCAGGCGGGTGATGAGATTCTGCATCCACTGATATTCTTCTTCTGTCAGTTCCTTCACTCTGTCACCGGAAACCCTTGCGATAGCCCCCTGCAGCCTTGTGGGAAGAAGGAGTTGGTCAGCTTCCAGTTTGGAGATATCATCTTCATGAGACAGCATATCCTCCGCAGCGAAGGCGAAGCATTTTAAAAAGGCCCGGGGAGCCACCTCTCCGTTGCCGTCCTGGGTATGGTTGGGAACCCAGTTATAGCTTTCTCCCCTCTTGGCGTTGCTGCCCATATATTTCCCGATCATCTTCGCGGCAAATGCCTCAAAGGCCTTCTCCGAATCCCCCGGCAGATATCCCAGGGCCTGATTTTTCTCTGTCTGAAGCAGCTCCGGCACATCTTTTAAGTAGGATACCAGATCCTCTATCCCCATATTCGCCAGCCGCTTTACCAGCAGCTGATAGAGAGCCATTTTATTCCAGTTTAATTCAAACCGATAGGCCCCCATCTTCGACGCGTCAACAAACCGGAGGGCCTTCGCGTTATACAGATCACTGCGCAGAAAAATTTTCGCCTTCAGATTCGTATAGCGGCTGTTGTGGCGATACCAGAAATCCAGCAGACCTCTAATAAAAACAAACAGGTCCTCATAATTGCCGCAGATCCGATCCAGCTCATCATATACCAGAAATACACACAGGTCCTTCTCTTTAAAGAAACTGTCTGCCTTGTCCAGAAAGCTTTCCCATTTCTCTTTTTCCGAATCCAAAGCCTTCCACCACTTAGAAATCTCACTGCTGCTTTTTTGTAATCCCTCTTTCACAGATGGGGCAAAGTACTGATCCGCCAGCCGGCGAATCCTGTCCTCGCCTCCGTATTCCCGCAAGATCACCGAACACAGCAAACCGCCCCAAAAGGAGCCGAGATGATCCGGCTTTTCATTTTTCAGAAGATCATCACAGACATTCGAGGTGGGAAATGCTTTTGCCTCCGGTCCTCTCGCCGCATATCCGACAAAAAACACACTTTCTCCCAGATTGGTATGGCGACGCCTGTCCTTCTGACTCATCACATGATCCAGTCCGCCGCAGGAGGTCAGAATCCGAAACAATTCCGTCTTCCCCGATCCGCGACCTCCCGTAATCAGAAAAATCCGCTTGTCCGCCAGCCTGCTGTAATCGCGAATGGGAAGGAAATTCGGTAAAAGATTGTCCTCGTTTTCTCCCGCCCCATCGGCTGACACACATCGGGAAATCCCTTCTAACATCTGATATCTCTTTTCCGTCTCCATGCTCAGTCCTCTCCAAACCAGCTTTTGATACGATCCGCGATTTTTTTATAACTTTCCCCGGTCAGTATGGTTTTATAAGCATTCACCCGCTGATTTTTCTCCTGGCTTCCGTCCGAATACAGTTCAACTCCCTGAAGAAGCTCGTCGTTAAAAGAAAGGAACTCCGGAAAATGGATCTCACCTTCGGCCTCTACTCCGGGGATCCTGTTCTCCGCGTCATAATAATTTTCCACGCATACTGTATAGGATTTATTAATAAAATGATTTCTTGCCGATATATAACCTTCGGATGCCGCTTTCGGGCACATGGTATCTACGATCATCACCGGGAAATCTGCCCCGTGCCCTTTTGCTATAGTTCGCAGGACCTGAGTCAGGCCGTCCCATGACTGTCTGCTGTCATTTCCAAACAACACCGCGCCATGAGGAAGCTGAGCCACTGCCACACCTCCTATATCATGAAATCCGGCACGGGCGTCGATCAGAATATAGTCGATATCATAATTTTCCTTTATGTCAGTTAATAGTGTAGTCAGCGCCTCTCTCAGATAACCTGGCCGGTTATCCTGAAAGTCAATTCTTGCCAGCTTCTGGAGGTAATTTTCGTCCACCTTTCCGGCAGGCAGCAGAAACAGCTGCCCTTCATTTTCCTCCAAAAGTGCCGGATTTGTCACATCCAAAACATAGTCTGTGATCGATGCCCTGTCATCTATTTCATGTTCGATCAGATAATCTAAGACTCCTCTGGCAATCAGTTCTTCATCAAAAAACAGAGTCGCCAGTCCCGGCGCCTCAAGATCAGTATCTATCATCATCACATTTTTTCCCTGCCCGATCAGCGTCAGGGCCACCGCCGCCAATGCCGTCGTCCGCCCCATGCCGCCTTTAAAGGAATAGAATGTGATCACTTTTTTACCGTCAGTCCCCGCCGCCTCGTCATAGGGCCATACGGACTCCTGATCCGTCGGCTGACATACCCATGCCTTCTTCGCGATCGGCCGTTCGGACAGGTAGAATTGGATATGATCTCTGTTCTTCCAGTTTATCCGTTCCTGTTCCAGAATATCTATAATCGGTTTCTGACGCTTCTCAATTTTATTTTCCTTATCTGAATTTGACAACTTCTTCCAATAGATTTTTCCGCTAAACTATGGCCCCAGTTCCTGATGGAAAATTGTGGCAAGCTCCTGTTTATCCGGTTCAGGAACAGATTCTGTATTATCCATCAAAAAAGATAGTTTTCCATATACATCTCTTATTATTGTAACCTCTGATAAAAGGCTTTTTTTGCTCCACAGGCATACGCTCTGCTCTGCCGCATCCAAAGAGTTATTAAATGTGATCATACTTCATCTCCTTATAAATAGCCATCTATCCGCATACGCACCATCTCTTTTATCAGGCTGTATGCTGCCTTTCGACAGTCCTCTGCATTGGCTTTTGTATAGGTATTGTCTTTGAAGTATCGCCTTTCCGGATGATCCCCGAACAAAATTGACGGCAATTTCATTTTCGACAGCTTTAGTCCGCAGGAAGGTTCCAGTATTGTCAGCAACTCCATTTCTGCCAGCAACATCATTTGGAGATCATAAAGCAGTATTGCCCCGCCGATCCAATGCCTTAGCGCTGCTTCGTAGAAATTTTCAGCTGCCAACACGGTACACCCCCATTCTTACAACCTGGCCGTTCATGCCAAAGGCTCTCTCAGTGGATTATATCACAAATCATTCCGCCAAGACAATCCAAACCAGATTTTTTCCGTTTTGCTATAAGCGTGGGAAATACACAAAAAGCCGATAACTTTTCGCGATATCTCGTTGTGGAAAAGTTATCAGCCTGATAAGTGGCTCTGTTCAATACACCACCTTAAACCCCGACTCCCTCACACAGGGAATCTCCGCCATCTCCATGTCCTCGATGGAGATGAACCTCTGGCCCTGAAGATCTTCCAGAAATTTCTCAATCTGCCTCTCTTCTCCCTGGACTTCCATCTCAACCCTGTTGTCATAGAGGTTCTTCACCCACCCGGTCAGGTGTCTGGACTGAGCCAGATAGGTGGAGCGATAGCGAAACCCTACTCCCTGCACCATACCTGAAAAATAGATGTGTTTTCTCACTTCCACTATAATTTTCCTCCTTTCTCCGGCTCCTGTCACTCCCCCTGTTCTGCCAGGCAGAGACGGATATTGTCAAGTACTTTTCTGCTCAGCAGCTCAAATGCCTGTCTGGTTCTTCCCACCGAAGTTCTCATACAGATCACATTTTTCCTCTCTATAAGCTTTCCCGACGGGTCGCCGATGGCTGCCTCCGTGTCGCAGCAGTACAGATTGTCCCCGGATTCCAGCCAGTCTCTCAGCGCCTCCGTGTCTGAGGCCGTACCTATGGACGTGTTCATGAGGATCTTTTTATTTCCCAGATATCGGAACTGCTCTTCGTGGAGCAGAATCACGTTTTTGTTGAGACAGGTAATCACCACCTGATTTTTGGCAAGAAGTTCTTCAAGAGGAAGATAAGCTATACCTGCTGCCTCCTTCTCCGGCTTTCTGGTCCTGCTGAAATAGGACACTCTGGCTCCCATCATCAGCAGGGCATCGGCGATCATCCCTCCTGACACTCCCAGCCCCACGATTCCCACCCGGAGTCCGGTCAGCTCCAGAGGTTCCTCCTGCCACATGGGATAGTCAAAACCGTGAAGAATCCGGATCAGCTGATAGAGCACATACTCCACCACTCCCCGGTCACCGTAATCCCGGATCCCAAGAACCCGGATCCCCCGCTCTCTGGCACAGGCGATATCCACATTGGCGCTGGCTTCCGAGTACAGGCTGCAGCACATGCCGATATAGCGCAGATTGGGACATCTCTCCAGGACCGGGCGGCGGATCTGGGATGTGTAGCTTACCAGCACTCCGTCGGCATCGCCGATCCTCCTCAGGATTTCTTCGTCATCATTCGGGATATCATCATACAGAATCACTTCCCCGGCATATTGTTTCAGTTCCTCCCTGGCCGCCGGAATCAGACTTACAGGTTCTATGGCTGTTATTTTTTTGAACATGATCAAGATCCCCTTTCTAAAACATGATCGGCGACGCCAGGTTCTGCAGCAGCGCCACCACGCTCCATCCGGCGATGGCGCTGGTACTGGAATAGATATCCACCACAGCCTTCACCCCGTCGATCTCCGCCGTGATCTTATGGTCGTCTCCCGCCATCCCCGGCACGCTGATGATATGGTACCGTGTCTTCTCCGTCCCTGCCGTGGCAAGGGAAGCGGCCACCGACACATTCACCTTGGTGGGCAGAAGCTTTATGGCCTCTCTGGTGTTTCCTGTAAACACCTCTGTCTCTTCTCCGGCTTCCAGCAATTCTTCCCTGAACACCGGCGTATTCTGCAGTGACCCGGGCCCTTTGCGGGTAATCATTTCTGTCTTTACCTGCCCCATGAGGGATATGGTCCTCAGCACGTCAAAACCGCCGACAGCACCGGAGGCCATATGGACTCTGGTGCCGTTCTCCTGTGCCACGGACCTTATATGCTCATAAAATTCCTCGTCCGCAAATGCTCCTATGGACAGAACCACCAGGCTGGCTCCTGACTTCAGCACCGGCTCGGCGATATCCTTTACCAGCTGCACGGAGGCCATCTCCGCTACATAATCCGGCTTTGTCTCCAAAAGCTCCCTGATATCCCGGCACACCGGACACCCGGCCTTTTCTGCCATAGCCTTCGTCTTTTCAGGGGTTCTTCCCAAAACCCCTGTCACCTCATATTCCGGCAGCAGTCCGGCACACCAGGCATCCATCACAATATTTCCCAAAAATCCGCATCCGGCTATGGCAAGCCTCTTTTTCTCCTTATTCATATTTCTGAAATCTCCTTCCATTTATCAAAGAGCACCGGCAGAATATCCGGGTATGTCAGATCCTCGGGCATGTAGTCAAATGATCGAACCTCCCCGATCTCACTTTCCGGAAGATTACCCAGCCTTTGTATCTCTGCGGTAAACAACATGCCTCCGTCGCCCTCCCCTGTGTCCGGATCTCTGACCATGTAGTCACAGAGAGGTTTTATCTCATATTCCAGAGCACCCGACTCTTCATACAGTTCCCTCTCTGCAGCCTCCAGAGGAGACTCCTTTTTCTCTATGTGACCGCCCTGAAATTCCCATGTGGTTCTCTCCCTGTGGCGGCTCAGAAGCAGTTTTCCCCTGTAAGTTGAGATTATGACTACAAAAAAGTATTCTTTAAGTTCATTAAGTTCAAGTGTCTCACAGATTTTCCTCATTATCTTCCTCCACATCCTCCCTCAGCTTCTCAAACTCCATCCTCTCAAATTCCTGTATGGAGATGGCTTTCTTGTTGGGGTTGGCAAACACGAAGATCTTGTCCACGGTCTCCAGATAGTTCTGGATCTTGTCGTTGGTGGCGCTTATGAGAGCCTGGAATCCCAGGCCCCGGATCAGCTGGATACAGCTGGCCACCTTCTCCGCATCCATCTTGGAAAAAGCCTCATCCAGCACCACCAGCCGGATAGTCGGGTTCCGGATGAGCCCCGGCTTCAAGTCGATTTTGTAAGCCTGGGCAAAACTGGCCAGAAGGGCCACATAAAGAGGATTCTGTCCCTCGCCTCCTGAATTCTTCTTGATCATCTTGCTGAGGCGGATTCTGATAACCTCATCCTCATTCTGGATCAGCTGCTGCATGTCAAAGGACAGGTAAGTCCGGTAATCCGCGTACCGGTCCATGTTCCTTTTCGCCTCTTCCAGTTCCTCCGCCGTGGCGTTTTCCGGCGGAATAAAGATGCTGATCAGCTCATTGATCATGGCTCCGTAATGATTTTCGTGTTCCATGGTAAACATGTTCAGCTGATTATCGATGCCGATATTCAGCTCTGACGGGTTGATCTCCAGGGCCTCGTCCATAAACATATCGTAATACTGTCCGTCAGGCCCTTTGTTCTTTCCGATGAAAAACTGATACTTGTCTTTTCCGAAATCCAGCCTGCTGATGATCCTGTTCAGCTCATCCTTCCTCTGCAGCGCTTCTTTGATGGCACTGCGGATCTTGTACATGAAATCGTCCTTAAAATGCTCTACCGCCGTCCGGGCCTGCTCCGCCGCCCGGGTCCTGAATTCCTCCAGACGCTCGTCATTGAGATGATCCAAAAGCTCCTGGTATTCTCTGTTGTCCTCTGTGGTCGGAGAGAAATTCCGGTTCTGCCAGGTTCTCAGATACCCTGTCCTGAGTTCCACCAGGCGGTTCATCTCCTGCTGCCGCTTCTCCTCTGCCCTGGCTGTCTTTCCAAGATACTCATTTCGAAGCTGATCATAGCGGACATTCTGTTTTGATGATAGGATCTGCTTAAGGTTCTCCTCCAGCTCCTGGTCCGCCGTCAGATTTCTCTCTTTCTCCACCAGTTCCTCATTGAGAGTCACCAGACTCTTTTTCTCCTGATCCTGGTCCCGATCCAGAGAGTCGGCCTTTCTCTGAAGCTGACGGACCACTTCCTTTTTCTGGGCGCAGAGAGCTTCGATGGCCTGCCGGTCTTTTTCCCACTGATCCACATTCTGAGATAAGAGCTGCTCCAGCTTTGCCTTAAGCCTGGCCTGCTCCGCCCTTTTTTCTCTGCAGGCGGTTATGTCATTTTTCCATTCCAGGTAGACTTCCGGGTCCTGATCCAGATACTTTAATCCCATCACCCGGTCAGCGTCCTTTACGATCATCTGCTGAGGCTCCATGGCCTCCCCCAGATCTGTCAGAGTCTTCTCCAGAAGCTTTATCCTCTGCCGCACGCTGTTCTTTCCGATATAAGCCGAGGTAGTATACAGGGAGGGATTGATGTGCTGGATCCGGTAATTGTGGTAGAGCACACAGTTTCTGGTGATTCCCACTTTGTGTTTTCTCAGGCCATCCACGTCCTCGCATTTCATCACCCGCCCCAGAAGGAAGTTGACAAATGCCTGGGCATAGTCGCTTCTGGCCTCCACTTCCTCTGCCAGAGACCCCTTTTCCACCTGATGGCGGTCCGCCAGCACCCGCTCCGTGTCCAGCACCGCCACCCGGTAAAATCGGTTCTTATCCATATCTTCGCAGATCTTCATGGCAGTTCTGGCGTACCTGGGCTCTACGATGACGGAAAGCTTATTAGAGCCCATATAGCCCTCCACAGCATCCCGCCAGCTCTCGTCCCGGATCTCCAGAAGATCTGCCAGGATCTCCACGTTGACGCTTTTCCCCGTCTCCTGATAAAGGCGGTTCTGCAAAATGGTTCTGGCCTGCTCCAGTTCTTTGGGATATGCCTTGCTGCCGGCTTTCAGTTTGGCCAGTTCCTCCTGGGTCTGACTCAGCTTTTTCCTCAGTTCTCTCAGCTCGCTCAGAGCGTCCTGCCGCTGTTTTTCCACGTCTTTCCGGACTTCCTCCAGGTCTCCTTTCAGCCGTTTTAACTCCTCCTCGGTGATGGATCCCTGTTCAAAAGCCTCGATATCCCACAGAGTCCGGTTGGAGACACTGTCTTCCTCTCCCCACGCTTTTAAGGCATTTGCCGTCTGCTCCCATCTGGCTCTGCTGCTGCCAAGCCGTTCCACCAGCGCGTTGACGGCTTCCAGCTGCTCCCGGGTCTGGTCATACCCGGTCGTGGCGATCTGCCGCAAAAGCTCCTCGCTCTGGTCTGTCAGGTCATGGACGGCCTGCTGCTCCTGCTCCATGTCCCGGAGAGCCTTTTTCTTATTTTCCTCCAGTACCTGGATCTTGTTCTGACACTCCGACACCTTAAGTCTTCCCTGAAGAATATCAAGTCTGGCGCTGTAGTACTCATAAGCCCGGATCTTTCTGGTCACTGCCTCCACCTGCCCGTGCTGACTGGAGATCTCTTTCAGCTTGCCGATCTCACGGCAGGTGTCCTCGATCTTCTGGCGCATCCGTCCGTATTCCATGACGCTCTGCTGCATGTCCTCGATGTGGATATCCTGCTCCGTGCAGATATATTCTTTCACAAATTCTTCCAGCTTGATGTTCATGCGGAACGGAATAGCCCGCTTAAACAGAAGAGGAAATTTCTCCGGATCCAGGCCGCCCAGATAGACGTCATAAAGCTGTTTTCGAAACCGCTCGTTGTGGGAACCGAAGTAAAATTCTTCTTTGGAAAAGGTGTTCCCAAGCCACTGCTTCACCTCCTCCGTAGACATGGGACGGCCCATGGGAGCGCTTCCTCTCCCCTCTTTTCCCATCTCTTCTATCCGGTACTCATGGTCCGGTATCGGGCCCCTGTGCCAGAAAAACATCCTGGAGATCTCATTGGTATTGGTCTCCACATCGAAGACCACGCCGATACACTGACACTGTCCCGTGTCGGTCCTCTTAAGCTCCAGGACGATGGTGCTGGAAAAATTACGGTTCCTCAGGTAGGAGAAATGATTGTCCTCCCCGATATTTACCATGCCTCTGAGATACTCGATCAGAGTCCGGTCCGAGTCGTCGGCAGCTGCTTTGTTAAAAAAGCCTCTGCCGTCGGTGTTGGCATAGAGCACAATCTGCATGGCATCAATGACCGTGGATTTGCCGCTTCCCGAATGTCCCGTAAAAAAATTGATGCCTTCATGGAAGGACAGAGTCCTGTGCCTGATATAATGCCAGTTGTTCAGGCAGATCCTGGACAGGGCTTCAAACCTCTGATTCGTCATCTTCCTCGTCTCCTTCCGTGTATGTCTCTATGAGCGCTCTCACATCATCTCCCATGAGCACCACATTGACCGTGGGATAGATCACCAGCCGGCTCTGTCCGTCCAGCTCCTCCAGAATATCCAGAGGCTCGATGAGCTGATACCGTTTCAGCAGAGTCATGGTCCTGCGCAGTTCCGTGGCCGACGGCTGTTTTTTCAGAAGCCGGTAGGTCCCCAGCTTTTCGTGGATCTCACCCAGAGATGTGACCGCGTTGACTGACGTGGAAACTGTGGACATCTGTTCATCATAAATCAGTTTCAGGATCAGGATATACAGAGTGGCAAGTTTGGACAGCTTCTCCCCCAGGACCTGCTCTCCTCTGATGTAGATCACCCCGATCTGGCTGTTTTCCACCACCTCGATATCCATGATGGCAAAATAAGCTCTGATAAATTCCAGATGCTTGCTGCACTGGTAGTACTCTCTGTTGATCTGGTATCTTTTGGTCTTTTTGTCATACAGCCGTTCCAGCAAAAAGGTCTGCCTGTACAGTGACTGGACAGACTCCGTCACCTTTCTCTGCTCTTCCGGCGGCAGTTCCTCATAATAGTTGATCATCTGCTGCTCCTCTTCTTCTCAAACACGAGATCAGGATACCGATAGCGGCCGTTGTCTATCATTGCCGCCTCCTGCTCCCGCACCCGGTAGGGACTGTCCTTTCTGGCGGCGGCGTCATAGGCCAGCACCAGCTTTTCAAAATCCTCTTCCGAGGTAATGGTATCTTTCGTCACCTCCAGTTTCCCGTCTTTCATCCTTTCCAGGATAAACTGGTTGATCTCCCTGCGGCTGTACCGGCTTCGGATCCTGTTCAGTTTCAGGATCTCTTCTCCCGAAAGCTCTTCTGTCTCCTCCTCCGGCTCCAGGCTTTCCATAAAGTCCGCCCTGGCCCGCCGCCTTTTATAGAGGGATTTCTCCGAGACCACGGTCATCCGGGAAAGATTCATCAAAGCGCTGATCTTCTCCGCCTCCCTGTCCTGTTCTTCCCGTCCCTCCGTCTCCGACAGATGGTTCAGAAGCCGGATGACCAGCCCCTTCATATTGTCTTCCCGGTTCAGCAGATAATTGAGCCTTGTGACCGTGGCCCTGATGTATCTGGTGTGTTCCTTATCCATATTGATAATCCGGTGTTCGATATCGTCAAATCCTCTCTCGATCATGTCGATCTGTTTCACCAGCTCCTCCACCTGAATATCCAGCCCTCTCAGCTGTTGGTTGCGCCTGCACACCTGCTCCAGCCAGGGAAGGTTCTGGCGCATCTCTCCCAGCCATCTCTTGATATCGGTCTTGTACAGGTAGAAATTGTCTGAAGTCTTTAAAATATGATATTTTTTCCGGACGATCTCCTCCACATAACCGTCCAGATGCTCTTTCAGCAGATCCCCATATACCTTCTGTTCCAGAAGGCTTCCGAAAAATTTATCCATGTTGTGGAGCATGTCCTGGAGCGTCTTATTCAGCCGCCTGGTATTCACCAGCGCCGCCTTCAGAAGAGAGATGTTGGACCGGGGATCATTTTTAAACGCAAACAGGATCCCATAGACGTTCTGGATATACACCTGAGTCTCGTCTTCGTCTTCTCCCGCCAGATGAGCAAAGGCATCTACAAACACTGCCGCATAATCAGGGATGACGATGTTCACCGTCATGGCTGAGTAGTCCTCCACCTTCCGCAGCCACCCTGTCCGCAGAAGCCAGTTGAGGATCCTGGTAGACAGAGGTTCCAGCATGTCAAAATCGTCTTCCGTCTCCTCCTGTTCCAGAGTCACCTTCTGCCTGGCAAAATAGTCGCTTAAGGTCTGGATACAGATCTCCCTGCTCAGATAATAGTTGCTGTACTGATACTCCTCATTGACCTGCAGAAGTGCCTCAATATAGATCTGTCTGTTTCCGGAGCGGAACAGGCCCCAGAAAGATTCCGGTATTTCTGAAAACTGATTTGCCATAATACGCCTTTCTCAAATGATTGCGCAGTCCCGGCCGTGACTGCTTTTTGCCATATCAGTATAGCACAGATTGGAAATTTTGGCGACTGCCGGGGAGAGAAACTATGCGTTTCCTGCAGAAAAGAATTTAATGAAAACGCCGTTATGATCAGTCCGACCATAACGGCGATTCTTTTTTATATGATGTGATAATATCTGTAGCCTTTACTGCACCTGCAGCGCCTCGGCGATCTGCTGGGCAGCCAGCTTGCCGGAGGTCACCGCCCATCCGTTGTTGGCTCCTGACGGTGAGTCGTCACCCATGACGCCGCCTACCACTTCTCCGGCCGCATAGAGTCCGCTGATAGTATTGCCGGAGGTATTCTGTACTTCCAGAAGGTTATTGACCACCAGGCCTCCCATGGTGGTGGCGAATCTTGGCTTCTGCTCTACCAGATAGTAGGGACCGTCGCCGATTTCCTTGCTCATATAGTCTGAATGCCGGCCAAACTCTTCGTCTTTGCCGGACTTCACATAACCGTTGTATGTCTCCACTGTAGCTTTCAGAACCTCCGGGTCCATACCCGCCGTCTCTGCCGCCTCTTCCAGAGTATCTCCGTGGATAAATACAGGAGCCGCGGAACCGTTAAGCTCCAGATACCCGTCGATGTCCTCCTGGCTGATTCCGGCTCCGCCCAGCTTTGTCTTCCACACGGAGAAGGTCTCCTCATCCATGAGAAGATACAGCATCTGACCTTCCTGAGCCAGTTCCGTCTCCAGGATGGTGCGGTTGGAGGCCTTTTCATTTACCACACGTTTGCCCTCCGCGTTAACCAGGATGGCGCTCATGGTCCAGGCCGTGATATTTCCCGCAATCGTGGATTTGGCGATCCCTTCGGAGACTTCGATGCCGTTGGGATACCGTTTCCCGTATTCCATCAGACGGGTGCCTGCATCAATATTCTCAGCCGTGGCCATGATCACGCCGTCTCCCGTGGAAGATACAGGACCATAGTACAGGGCCTGCTGCATCTCCTCCGTGAGAAGGTCTTTATTATTGCCGTAGCCGCCGGTAGCCAGAAGAACCGCCTTTGCCTCAATCGTATAATCCACCGTATCGCTGTTGGCCTTAACTCCGTTTACAGCCCCACTGTCGTCTGTCAGCAGCTCGGTGGCGCGGGTTTCCAGAAGTACGGTGGCATCCGTAGCCGCGATGGCCTGCCTCATGGCCTCCGCCGCACCCGCACCGCTTCCCGTATAGGCCAGCTCTCTGTCATAAGAATACTCCGCCAGCTGATGGAGACCGCTTTCTGTATCAAAAGTAACTCCCTGGCTCTGGAGCCAGTCGCTGGTCTCGCCTACATTTTCCGCATATAATGCCAGAAGCTCAGGTACGTTTAAATCCGCACCGTTTTTCATAAAATCACTGTACATACTCTCTGCGGAATCGTCCACAACGCCGGCGTTCTTCTGCAGTTCAGAGCCCATTACTACCTGGTTTCCTCCGCTGATGGAGATGGCTCCGCCCATAAAAGGCATCTTTTCCACCAGAATCACGCTCATTCCCAGTTCCTCTGCGCGCATACAGGCAGTCATGCCGGCTGCGCCGCCGCCTATGATCACCAGGTCGGCGCTGAGGGACTCGGCCGTCCTCTCCGCATCGGCCCCGGCTTTCACGGTTTTTAACGCCTCCGCATCTCCTCCTGCCTGAGTAACGCAGTCAGCCACCGCTGCCAAGATCGCCTCCGAAGTGATGGTGGCGCCGGCCACCGTATCCACTCCCAGAGACTGAGTGTCCACAATCTCGCCGGGCAGCTTGTCCACGGCGTTGGTTCCGATTCCCGGAGTCTCCTGGTGATCCGTCACCTCTACCTTTTCGATGGCGTCCGCCGTAAAGGTTACCTCTACAGTCACATCTCCTTTCAGCCCCGCCGCAGCTGCCGTGTAAGTGCCGGCAGTATAGGCGCCCTCCACCTGGGTGGTCTCTGCCGCCGTGGTCGTCTCCGCCGCAGTGGTCTCTGCCGTCGTCGCAGGCGCCGCCGTGGTAGTGTCAGCCGGAGTACTGCTCTTGCACGCCGTCATGGATGCTGCCAGGGTCAAAGCCAGAACTGCGGCTGCCGTTCTTCTGTGCATTCGTCTGTGTCTCATATCTGTTTCCTCCCGATTAAATTTGTCTTATTGACCAGAATATTTTAATACGGGTTCCCGGAGGCTGTCAAGATTTTCTGCACTCCCTTTACTGCAGTTTGCGGCCCTTCGTCACATGTACTTTTCCGCTCTTCTGCCTGTAATAACACCAGCCCGGACAGACTGCCGGAGCGGCGGTGGAGCCGACGGCCATGGGAAGAGTACCGAACACATACCTGACAATGATCTATCTCCACGCGAAGCTGATTTTTTATTGAAATATTATAGCAAATTTGCTATAATGCTTTTAAAGAAGAGAAACACTATGTACGAAATTGAATTTTATGAAGATAAAAATGGAAAGTCCGAAACAGCCGACTATATTAAAGAATTAAATAACAAGGCTGCAACAAGTAAAGAGTGCCGTATCAATTTTAATAAAATCGTAGCATTTATGGATATGCTTGAGGAGTTGGGTACAAGAGTCGGCGAGCCTGTAACAAAACATCTGGACGGCGAAATATGGGAACTGCGGCCATTAAAAAAACAGATTCCTTTATGCGTATTATAAGGATAAAAGGTTTATTATCCTTCACCACTTTATCAAAAAGACGCAAAAAACGCCAAAGCATGAAATAGAACAAGCCAAAAGAAATCTGAAGGATTATTTAGAAAGGAATAAATAATATGGCTGCATGGAAAGAATTAAAAAATAGTCTGTCTATCGACAAGGAGACTCAAAACGCTATTGATCTGGAAAAAGACCTGATTCGTACAATGGTGGCTATACGTGAAGAAAAGGGACTTACACAATCCCAATTAGCCGAAATGTGCCACGTCAAACAACCTGTCATCGCACGTATGGAATCTTCGATTCATTCTCCTCAGATTGACAGTCTTTTGAAAATTTTAACTCCCTTAGGATATACTTTACAGATTGTGCCTATGAGTAAGAAGCAATAATTATATTGAGGCGGCGGGCCTATGTCCGCCGCCTGCGACGTTGACGGCAAAGTTTGATCTATCGTTTTCAGCAATCCTTTTACTGCAGCTCCCAGCTCTTCGTCACATGTACTTTCCCGCTCTTCTGCCTGTAATAACACCAGCCCAGGCACACTATAAGAGCTATGGTGGAGCCGATGACCATGGTCATATTGGCCTTCTTGAGAGACTGCCAGATCAGGAACAGCCGGATCAGCAGACACACCACGCAACTCCCTTTAAAAAACGCCATGGATACCTTCCAGGAACGGTTTTCCCATGCTCCTTCCATGGTCTCGGGGTAGCGCCAGATGCCTATGACCAGGAGGATGTTGGTGATAGAAGACAAAAACGTCGTATTGGCCAGGATCGTGGCGATGCTGAGGCCGGAGGCCATAGGGATAATCCCGACAATATACATGATGATGATCCACTTCCACGCGATGCCGTATTTATTTCGTTTCGATAAAGTCTGCGGCAGCCACCCGTCGTCCGTCACCTGGCACAGAGGCCGTTCAAAGATGCCGAAAGAAGAGTTCATGGTAGTCGCCAGGGCCATGACCGGGCCCGCAAAAATGAAGACGTAGTACAGCCAGTTGGGGAACAGAACTTTCGCCACGGCCGTCAGAGGCTGGTTTGCGGTTTCCTCCACCGGCAGAACATTGCTCATGGCGATTCCCACGGAGCAGTAGATCACCAGCAACACCAGAGGGACGCCGCAGAGAGCCAGGGGCAAATCCCGTTTCGGCCTTTTACAGGATCCCGAAAAGGAAGTAATCAGAGTGTACCCCTGAGTAGAACCCATGAGAGCCATAACCGCCAGATTAAAACCACCCAACCCGTCGGAAAAATAACCATCCTGAGTTATATGAAGCCAGTCCGGCCGGGCGTTGGCGATGCCGGTGAATCCCAGAAGCACCAGCCCCAGGATCAGGATCACCGACAGAATATTCTGCACCTTGGCCATAAAATCGGTTCCGAACAGATTGACTACCGCAAACAATGTGAGGCTTCCATATGCAAATACCCAGGAAGGCACCGACGGAAACACGACGGTGAGATAGGAGGCCAGAGCCAGGGCAAAATTGCTGAACACCAACACGCTCACCAGCTGGGAGATTCCGCAAAAACCTCCCAGGATGTCTCCGCAGGTAGTTGACATAAAAGAATAATTTCCTCCCTTTATCCGGGCGGCAGTACACATGAGGATCAGGGGCAGATTTACCAGAAACCCGCCCAGCACAGCCGTAGCGTAGGCGATCCATGCCGCACGGCCCGTGTATCCCACGGCGATACCTACATAGGTCACAATACCTGCACCGATCACCGCGCCGGTTCCCTCAGCGCTTTCTCCGAAAGCTCATTGCCGATGCCCGGGATCTCCGGTACGGTATAGTATCCATCCACCGGCTGATAATCATAAAGCCCCATCTCCCTTACTTCTTCTATGGTATTGACCGTATGGTGTTCGTGGATGATAAAATTAGGGATAGCGATCTCCAGGTGCAGGGAAGCCGCAATGCTGATCGGCGTGTTGCAGGTATGAGTCTGTACGGTCACTCCGAAAGTATTGGCCAGATCACAGATCTTGCGTCCCTCCGTGATGCCGCCGCAATTGCCCAGGTCAGGCTGTATGACAGAGAGACTGCCGTTCTCCATGAGAGGCAGAAAACCCCAGCGGGTGTAGGACCGCTCTCCTGTGGCCAGCGGAATCCTCGTCCCCTCAGACAATCGTTTATATTCCAGAGGACTCATGGGATTTGCAGGCTCTTCCAGAAACATGATGTCATACTGTTCCGTCTCCCTGGCAAACTGCAGGGCCGTGGTGGCGTTGGTGATGCAGTGGTTCTCCATGATGATGTCCACATCGGGTCCTACCGCCTCACGGGCTGTCTCCACCCTCTGTACATATTCTTTCATCCATTGTTTCGGAATATAGTTTTTCATGGGATCTCCGCCGGAGCGGGAAGTGGGAGTTCCGTCAAGACGTTTATTGATAAAGTCAATCTTAATCGCATCATATCCGTCATCTATAGCTGCCTGACAGGCTTCCCTCAAAAATCCCAGGTCCCCGGGAGCCGTCATGAAATCGTGGAATTTCCATCCGCTCTGAAGCTGGCTGGCATAACAGCGCAGCCTGTCCCGGTGTTTGCCTCCCAGAAGTACATAACAGGGAACTTTAAAATACTTCCCTTTAATATCCCAGAGAGCCGTGTCGATGGCGCTGATGGCCGACATGATGACGCCGCCGTTCCCCTGGGCCCAGAAAGTGCTGGACAGTTTCTCATAGATCACATCCGTCTCCAGTGGATCCATACCGATGATCATCTTCCCGAACAGCTTCAGAAGCTCATAAGAGGCCACGGAAAAATCCATAATGGACACTCCCGCCTCCCCGTACCCGTAGATCCCCTCGTCAGTGTTGATGCGGCACAAAACCGGAGTCTGGGCGCTAAAGGTCAGCCGCCTGCATTTGATCACATCAATGGAAACAATCTTCATAAAAAAACCTCCTCACATCTTATATTATTTTGCAATTAATCCATATTATAATGATATAGATTGATTGAATTTTATAGTTGTTTCCTCTTGCAATTACATGAGACTGATTATAAAATATATATAACTAAAACAGATATTTTTTTGAATAAGTGCCTTTATTTTTAGATATTTCACAAATAATTCTATGTCCATAGTAAATATTTTTTGTGTTTTTGTCCAATATCATTTTTGTGATCTTCTATATTGTTTCAATATAAAAATACCGAGGCCTAAGGATCATCCGGAAGTCTCCGGCTGCCTCGGTTTCACAGGCTGCTCTCAGTCTCATAAGCAAAGGCTTTATATATTTATAGTCAGGAGGGAACGGATATGGATCTCAATCAGCTGAAGTATTTTGAAGTGATCGCAAAATATCAGAATATGAGCCGGGCTCAGGATGTTCTTCACATCGCTCAGCCTGCCTTAAGTGCGGGCCTCTCCCGTCTGGAGAATCAGCTGGGAGTCAGACTGTTCAACCGGACAAAGGGCCGTCTGGAATTAAATGATTATGGGAAAATTTTTTTGAAATATGTTGTGAACATCAATGCTGACTATGAAAAAGCTTTGAAAGAAATCGAAGCGGAGAAAAAACGGTTCAGCAATACCGTAAATATTGCCGTTCTGGATATGGGATTCTCACTGGCCATCATGCCTGACTTTACACTGATTCACCCTGACGTCAAGCTGAATCCCCACATCATCGCCAGAGACCCTGAAGAGGATATTTCTCTGGAAGAATATGATCTTGTGATCACTCCTCTCCCCGAAACATTTGCCGGCATGACCTATATGCCTGTCCTGAAAGAAGAACTGAGCCTTGCGGTGCCCGGCACTCACAGACTCTTTAACAGGGAATCCGTCTCCCTGGATGACTTAAACGGGGAAATCCTGTACTCCGTAGGTTTCCGAAGTCACTTCTCCTGTTTTGTCAAAAACAAGCTGGCAGAGGCAGGAGTCGCTCCGGCCAGCTTTAACTTCTGTATTGCCGCCGATATTCCCCGGCTTTTAAAAGGCCGCAACGCCGTCTCGGCTATTCTGCCAGGCGTTTACCGGATGATGAAAGACCAGCAGGACCTGCGCCTGCTGCCCTTTGATCCGCCCATTTTCCGGCAGACCGGAATCGCCTATTTCACTGACCGAAAGCAGAGCCCTGCGGCAAAAAGCTTCTTTGAATTTGCCTGCAGCTACTGGCCGGATTCCTGATATCAGGCACTTATGGGATGAATTTCGGCATCACTTTGTGCCACGGCATAGCCTGGGACTCCACCACCGCGCCCGGATCTTTTACCGCTTTTTCCATGAGAGTCCACACATAGGCATCTTCCAGAGCCTCTGCAAGAGGATAGACTTCCCTGCCGCCTTCCAGATACTGTTTCATGTCAAAGAGCATGGTGGCTATGGCGTATTCGTCCTGAACACCGTCAAGCTCCAGAACCGGGTTCCAGTTTTGTGCCATACATTTCAGTTCCTCAGTCTCCAGTTCCCGGTATCTCCGGGGAAGACAGAGCTTTAAGTGCTCCTCTGCCGGCAGATGGTCCTCTCCCACATACCGGACGACAGTATCGTTCCACTCTCCGTCCCTCCCCTGTACATTCACGTGTCTGGAGCGGATAAAGGAGTGATACTGAACTCCTGAAAAATCATAATATGCCATTTTCCCGGAGGCAAACTCCATGGTGATACAGGTCCTACCCCTGTCCTCCACCCTCCCGTCAGTCACTGCCCCGTGGCGGGAATCTGTTTCCGTCACCGGAAATACATAGGATCTGCCCCACAGTTTCACCGGCTCCGGGGCAATGTTCAGCATACGGCGGATCAGGCTGACGCCGTGGTAGTCATGAGCCGCCGACAGTCTCACCCCATAAGGATCCCCCAGTTTTCCCCGGCGGACCGCCTCAAGCCCTGCCATGATCACGGGGTACCGGTGATACTGCTCCGCCACCTGGATTCTGGCCCCATGACCTTCTTTTAACTCCCACAGTCTTTGGAGCTCTTCCACATTCATGCCTGCCGGCGTCTCGCAGATCACCGGAAATCCTTTCAGAGCCCACTCTGTTGTTACCTGACAGATAGAAGCCTTGGACACTGCCACCACCACAAAATCAGGTTCTGCCTTCTCACATTCTTCCGCGGATACGGTGACCGGTATCCCCTGATCCGCCCGGATCCTGTCAGCCTTCTCCTGACTGCGGCACAACATGTATTTCAGCCGGAACAGTTGAGGATACCTGCCGGCAATCCTGACAAAAAACATGGCCCGCCATCCTGAGCCTATAATTACAAACGTCAGCGGTTTTTTGTCGTTCATCTCTCTCCTCCCTTCAGAATATATTCTAAAAATCCCTGGCACCCTCTGACCACGTCCTGGTAGGTGGTCTCAAAATCTCCCGTATACCACGGGTCCGCAACGTCTCCTGGCTCTTCCGTAAAGTCCAGCAGCCGGTACATCTTCTTCTGTGGATCCCCTCCTGCAATCCGCTGCATGTTGAGAATATTCCACTGGTCCATGCCTATGAGATAATCATATTCCTCATAATCCTTCCAGGTCATCTGTCTGGCCCGTTTTTCCGAACAGTCGATTCCCAGCCGTCTGAGGACCTCCCTGGTCCCACGGTGCACCGGATTGCCCAGTTCTTCCAGGCTGGTGGCGGCGGAGGCGATGTAAAATTCCGGGAATTCTCTTCCGGATTCGGAAGCTGACCGGCGGTTCTGCTCTGTCATGTTTTTAAAAATGTATTCTGCCATGGGGCTGCGGCAGATGTTGCCGTGGCAGCAGAAAAGCACTTTTATCATATGCTAAACCCTCCATATAATTATTTTATACAATTCATAATTACACTTATCATCATCTCTTTTTCTGCTGGATTTGATTCCGCAATCATAATTGTGAGTGCAACAAGTGTATGGTCATCAATTAGTTTCTCTCCGTTTTTAAATAAGGCATCATTCTTATCCAAAAAATATAGAAATATTGTTGCTGCTATTCGTTTATTCCCATCAAAAAAGCTATGATTCTTCGTAACAAAATATAATAAGTTTGCAGCTTTTTCTTCCAAAGTAGGATATAAGTCTTCTCCTGCGAAGCTTTGATAAATTGTTCCGATGCTCCCTTTAAACGAATCATCCTTTTCATTACCGAATAATGAACTGCTGCCGCCAAATTTCATATTATCAATTACTTTTCTACATTCTTCATAAGTCAGAATATATGTTGCCTTATTTCCTTTTGGCCGTACCATATTCTGATGATCATAGGCATCTAACAATTCTAGTGCCTGGCTATATCTCTCTACTACGGTTAATACCTGTTTTGCATCCAGACTGTTTTCTGCTCTTTTCATAACTCGTATTACCTCATTTAACTGATTCATACGATTATGATTCACAGCGTATCCTTTGATTATGTATTCTTTTAAAACACAATTTGCCCAACGTCTAAATTCAATGCCCCGTTTTGATTTCACCCGATAACCAACAGAAATAATAGCATCTAAATTGTAGTGCTCTACCATGTATTTTTTTCCATCGGAGGCAGTTGTCGCAAATTTTGCGACAACTGTATTTTGTCCGGATAATTCTTCTTTTAGAGCATTATTAATATGCTTACCGATTGTTTTTATGTCGCGTTCAAACAGTTCTGACAGTTGATTTCTATTAAGCCAAACAGTTTCATTTTTTACTATAACTGGCAAAGATATCATTCTGTCCTCTGTTTCAAATAAAATAATTTCATTATTATCCATCTGTTTCTCCAATCCGTATATTTATATCATATCGGAACATCTTTCTAAATTGCAAGCCTGACTCTCCAGAAATATTGGTAAATCATTGGTAAAATTGAGTAAGAAATACAAAGAACCTTTAATATATAAGCATTTTATCATGACCGACAAATCCTGCCGTGGCAGATAAAAAGTATACTTATCAATTTATTTTCCTCCTGGGATGTTTTGATTTTCATTGTTTTGGAGCGATTTGCGAGGTTTGCTTTTTCCGTGGAGATTGTTAAAAATGTACCGAAAATGGCAAAACGGGACATATTGATTCCGTCAATCGTAGTAAAAACGTAGTAGGAACGGGAGCGTTTTACTACCACGATTATTCTATCACAAATCTATAAAGCAAAACAATATGAATCTGATTTGTTTACAAATCCTAATTGAACAAAATCGCTGCGCGATGGCCTGCCAAGGCTGTGGCATAGCAATTTTCTGTTTTCTATAACAAAAACAGTGGAAAGCAAGTCCTAAAAGTAGTATTGTTAAGTCACCACAACGAAACAATCAAACAGGATCGACCTTCCCACTGCCTATGAAAAGAATACCATCCTTCCGCTTGGTTGGCAAGCGGTTTTATGACCCAAATGCGCCTCCGTGTAAAGCAGTGTTTTTGATTACTACTGATTTTACATGGAGGATTTTATTATGTACGAAAAATATTTAGAACAGCTTGAGGAAGCCGGAAAAATCCGTAACCTCAAAGAA
>Ga0137306_100830_pt1 | contig 37125 bp, 29 predicted proteins | sample Inofroosms_March_FD_97187 | JGI IMG/M metagenome (GOLD analysis project Ga0137306, IMG submission 97187) | Mouse cecal microbial communities from Vienna, Austria - N-Acetylneuraminic and N-Acetylglucosamine D2O microcosms_March | ecosystem: Host-associated > Mammals > Digestive system > Large...
CCTTGGCCTGATTGGTGGTTCGATTGCCCGGGCGGTCCGCCAGTATTATCCGGATTATGAGATTATTGCTTTTGATAAAAATAAGGAAGCGCTTGCGCTCGCTACTCAGGAATCAGTGATTGATGTGGCGGTGACAGCCATTTATGATAATTTTCGTCGCCCGGATTATATTTTTCTGTTTGCGCCGGTTGCCTGTAAAACCGCATATCTGAAGCAGATTGCGGAATATCTGCATGAGGAATGTATTCTGACGGATGTAGGAAGTGTCAAGACGAGTATTCATACGGAGGTGGAACGGCTTGGCATTGACCGTTATTTTATCGGCGGTCATCCTATGGCCGGGTCGGAGAAAAGCGGCTATGGAAATTCGAAGGCCATGCTGATTGAGAATGCTTATTTTGTTCTGACTCCTTCAACTGCTGTGCCGAAGGAGAAGCTTGCCAGATACCAGGCCTTTGTGAAGCATCTCAGGGCAATCCCTGTGGTGCTTGACTACAAAGAGCATGATTATGTGACGGGCGCAATCAGTCATCTGCCGCATATTATTGCTTCGTCCCTGGTTAATTTTGTGAGGGATACGGATACGAAGGAGGAGCTTATGAAAAATCTTGCTGCCGGGGGTTTTAAGGATCTTACACGGATTGCCTCTTCATCGCCGACTATGTGGCAGCATATCTGTCTGAAAAACAAGGAAAATATTTCGCAGATACTTGGCTCCTATATTGATACTCTGAAGGAAATAAAGGGGTATATAGACCGTTCAGATGAGCAGGCGCTCTATCACTGGTTTGAGTCCTCAAGAAGCTATCGGAATGCTATTCCAGGCTCTTCGGCCGGTCCGATCAAAAAGGCTTACGCTGTATATTGCGATATCATCGATGAGGCAGGCGGTATCGCTGCCATTGCCACGATTCTTGCATCTAATGGCATCAATCTTAAGAATATCGGTATTGTACATAACAGAGAATTTGAAGAAGGGGTTCTGCGTATTGAATTTTATGATGAGGCTTCCTCGAAAAAGGCCTCGGAATTACTGCAGAAATTTAGGTATATTGTATATGAACGCTAATATGAGAATCATCAGGAGAGCTGCAGGGCTTCGAGGCGAGGTATCTGTCCCCGGGGACAAATCCATCTCCCACCGTTCGGTCATGCTGGGCTCTGTCGCACTTGGAACAACTGAGATTACGAACTTTTTAGAAGGCGGGGACTGCCTTTCTACCATTAGCTGTTTCCGCAAAATGGGAATTTCCATAGAAAAAAAATCGGACACACTGCTGGTTCACGGGAAAGGCATGCACGGCCTGTCTGCCCCTGGCAGTATCTTAGAGACAGGAAACAGCGGCACTACCACGAGACTGATGTCCGGAATCCTGTCCGGGCAGAATTTTAACTCTGTCCTGTCCGGTGACACATCCTTGAACTCCCGCCCCATGGGGCGTATCATCACACCTCTCCGGGAAATGGGTGCAAAAATTACAAGTGTAAACCAAAATAACTGTGCCCCCCTCCGCATAGAGCCGGGAGTTCTTCATGGCATCTCCTATTCCACGCCCGTTGCCTCCGCACAAGTGAAATCTGCAATTCTTTTTGCAGGCCTTTACGCAGATGGGGACACTTCTGTGACAGAGCCGGCACTTTCGAGAAATCACACGGAATTAATGCTTTTAAGCTTCGGGGCTCCTGTTACTACAATTTTCCATCCAGGCGGCAGTGTCACTGCAAAGATTTCTCCCTGCGAGGAACTCTTTGGACAGCAGATCTGCGTGCCGGGGGATATCTCTTCTGCCGCATATTTTATTGCAGCAGGAATATTAGTTCCAGATTCTGAACTTCTTATTAAAAATGTAGGCATGAACATTACCCGTGCCGGCTTCCTGAAGGTATGTGAAGCAATGGGGGCTGATCTTACCCTCTTGAACAAGTCCATCACTGGCGGCGAACCCCGGGCAGATATCCTGGTCCGCTCTGGCAGTCTTAAGGGAACGACCATTGACGGCTCTATGATTCCTGCCCTCATTGACGAGATTCCCATGATTGCTGTCATGGCAGCCTGTGCAGAGGGCACGACAGTCATCCGGGATGCAGCAGAGCTTAAGGTAAAGGAAACGAACCGCATTGATACCGTCACTGCCGGCCTCCTTGCTATGGGAGCTGATATTACGCCCACAGAGGATGGCATGATCATCCATGGAAAGGGGGCTTTGTCCGTGGAGAATACACCTCTTAAGGGCGCCCGGATTGACAGCTTCCTGGATCACAGAATCACCATGTCCTTTGCCGTAGCGGGTCTGGCTGCCGATGGAGAAACCTGTATCAGGAACAGCCAGTGCGTAGATATCTCCTATCCTGGATTCTTTGATACCTTAAGAACAATTCAAGGAGAATAAAATGATTTGGATCATTATTTTTATTGTCGTGATTTTTTTAGCTGCTATAGGATTCTTTTATCTTGCCAGCAGATTTTATAAATTCCGCCTGACTGAAAAGCTGTCAAAGGGAAGGAAAAAGCTTAGAATTGCCCTAAGCATATTTCCTGTTCTTCTGATTCTGTTCACAATATGGCTTGCCCTTGGAAGTGTTGACGCAGTTGTATGTCTGCTCCACCTGTGTGTATTCTGGCTTCTGTCCGATCTGGTCAGTCTGATCATACAGAAAAACCACAGGCAGAAGCCAGAGCATTATTATGCAGGTGTTTTTGCCCTGCTCTTTACTGCCGCCTATCTTTCAGTTGGTTTTTACCTTGCAAATCATGTATGGCAGACACACTATACAGTGAAGAATAGGAAATCCGCTGATCAGCTCCGGATCATACAATTCGCTGACTCCCATGTCGGCACTACCTTCAGCGGACAGGAGTTTTCAAAATATGTCAGTGAAATGCAGGCTTTGAATCCAGACGTGGTTCTGATTACTGGCGACTATATTGATGATGATACCTCAAAGGAAGACATGACTGCTGCCTGCGCAGCGCTTGGAAAACTAAAGACAAAATATGGAGTATATTTTACCTTCGGCAACCATGACAAGGGCTATGATGTGAATGGGAGGAGAGGTTACAATGCCGATGAGCTGATCCGGGAACTTGAACGAAACGGGATCACAGTCCTGCAGGACGAGAGTGTTCTGATTCATGACAGCTTTTATCTGATTGGAAGACAGGATCTGTCTTCTGAGATTATTTCGGGCAGTCCAAGGGCAACCATGGAGGAACTGGTAAAAGATCTTGATCCTGGAAAATTTCAAATCGTTATGGATCACCAGCCCCATGACTATGACAGACAGGCGGCTGCAGAGGTGGATCTTGTCCTTTCCGGCCATACCCACGGCGGACAGCTGATCCCCATCACCTATGTGGGAGAATGGCTTGGCATGAACCAGCAGACCTACGGCATGGAAAAAAGAGAAAACACGACCTTTATCGTAACCTCCGGCATCTCCGGATGGGCTATGAGATTTAAAACAGGATGTAAGTCCGAATATGTAGTCATTGACATTCAGTAAATATACACACGGCAGATTTATCTGGCGCGCAGTATAACTTATCAGGCGGCCCTGCACCCTATGGGCAAAGCCGCCTGGTTTATGACCGTGTACAACAGGTCAATGGAGACATCATTTCCCGGCTGACAGGCACAAGGTATCTACAGCTTAATCTTCACTACATCCACATCCAGATTCCACAGGAACTTATCCAGATCCTTAAAGGACAGGAATACAGTAGCAGTGTTATCAAGGGGATGAATGCCCATACTTCTACATCTGCTCAGATCCTTGTCGATAAAGAATTCCACCGCATGATCCGTGTCGTTCATAAGACCGAATGGAGTAACGCTTCCCTGCTTTAGTCCAAGATACTTTTCCAGCCTCTCTTCTGATGCAAAGCTGAGATTTCCTGCTCCAAGCTGTCTGCCCAATGCTTTCAGATCAATCTTCTTTTCTTCCTCACATGTAATCAGAAAATGTCTCTTCCCCTTAGCATCCCGTAAAAATAAGTTCTTACACAATGTTCCCTTCTCTGGAAGCCCGAGCCGGTCCATATCCTCCATAGTAAAAACCGGTTCATGATCCACTACTTCATATTTAATCTTAAGCTTATCCAACTCGTCATACACGCGTTTTTTCTGTTCGTCCATACTTCTAATCTCCTTTTATATTTTTCGGGATTTTAGCGCTCCCAAATCACTTTCTTACAGTCAGAGCAGTAAATATCCTCTCTTTGAAGGGCAGACCCTGTGCAAACCTGCTTAGGCTGCTGCTTTCCTTTTATATTATAAACATAACTCTACTACACTTTCAAAATTGTTTCAAGCTTTATCTGAATCATGTTGTCAGTTTTTATTATGTGTCGTATAATGTAGAAGAAGAGAAGCTGTAAAGCTGCCAAGAGAGTTTAAAAGGATGTGACATTTTGAAAAAAATATTGAAATTAATTGCTATTAATCTCTGCATCGTAATTACGGCGATCGTTTTGTATTCTCCGGGACTTGTGTGCCTCCGGATTTCAGATTACAGTATATTCCGGGCAGGTATGTCTGTTATTGCTGCACTTGCACTGACTGCTATTTTCTTTTTTTTCAATCTGAAGCTTTTAAAGGAGCCGGACAGGAAGCCGATTCTCCCCCAGGATGTACCAAATCTTGAAAAGGCAAAGGAGATCTTAAAAAGCCATATAAACGGCAGATATTTCGGCAGCACAGCAAGGACAGCCATTGACCAGCTTGACCGTATCTTTACATGCCGTCAGCGTCTGTCTGGCATACTGGAGAAACGATTTGAAAAGGACACCATTAGCTGGGACAAGTTTAACAGTGTCGCCGTTGCGGCGGAGTCCTCTGCCATTCAGAATGTAGTTGCCATGGCAAACCGGATGCTGCTTTTTGATGAAAAGGAATATGCCAGACTCCAGCACTACCGCGAAGACGATATCCCGGACGATATTCAAGAAGAACAGCTCCGGCTCTATAAGAGGAACTTTGATGATATACGGACAACCATTTCCCTCAATGAGAAGATTCTCCTGAAGTTGGATGCCCTTGCAATGGAACTGTCTTCTTCCGGTGAAAATACAGAACTCAACAACGATCTGGTAAAAGAGATCGAAAAGCTTATAGACGATACAAAATACTATCAATAAGAAAGACGAGGAGAGAAAACATGAACAAGAAAACCATAGGAATCCTGGCCGCTGTGATCATTCTTGTATGTGCCGCAGTATTCGGCGGCATCTACTTTACGCGTAACATTGGAAAATCAGATAAGGTCATATCTGGTGAAAATGCAGAAAAGCAGCTGTCAAAAATGGTAGACCGGATCGATCCTCTGACCGGCACCCCTGTGAAGTCACCCATTGAATACGATTCAGCCGAAGATGAGGCATCCGAGCTTCCAGACATTGACACCTGCACCGTAGGTGTAGAGGCAGCCACCGGACTCTATGCCGAGATCTTTTCTTCCCCTGAAAAGGCCGGCACCGGGACAGACGGATGGCTCTGCGAAATGGCGGAGGAATTCAACAAACAGGGCTATGAGGTAAACGGACAGAAGGTATCCGTCCAGATACGGAATGTCAACAGCGGACAGGCTCTTGATTATATTGCCACCGGGAAAGCAGTTCCTGCCGGTTTTGCCCCTTCCAGTATGCTGTGGGTGGACATGCTGAATGCAAGAGGAACTGCTACAGAAACCATCTCTGAATGCCTTGTTGGAAATGTAGCCGGAATCCTTCTTACCTCTAAAACTTACGATCAGATCGTTGAAAAATATGGAAGTGTTGACTTAAAAGCAATCACCGAAGCAACAGAAGCCGGAGAATTTGCCATGGGATATACGAATCCCTTTGCCAGCAGTGCGGGGCTTAATTTTCTGATCTGTACCCTGGAGCGGTATGATCTTGAAAATCCGCTTTCTGAGGCCGCTGTTGAGGGCTTTCAGAAGTTTCAGAAGAATGTCCCCTTTGTTGCACTCACCACAATGCAGATGCGTGAAGCAGCTGAAAATGGCTCTCTGGATGGGTTCATCATGGAATACCAGTCCTATGTAAACGACACCATGCTGTCCAAAAATTACAAATTCACGCCATATGGCTACCGCCATGACAACCCTCTCGTCAGCGTAGAAGCTGCAAGCCCTGACGAAAAAGAGATCCTAACCCGGTTTGCCGAATACTGTGGTTCCGAAAAGGCAAAAGCCCGGGCAGGCGAATACGGTTTCAATGGCATGCCTGATTATAAATGTGAGTATGAACCTGTATCTGGGGATGTACTGACAGCGGCCCAGAAGCTGTACAAGACCAACAAGGACAATGGCAGGCCTGTGATCGGTGTATTTGTAACTGATGTTTCAGGAAGCATGGATGGCGAGCCTCTGACTGCCCTCCAGGATTCCCTGGTCAACAGTATGAAATATATTAATACGGAGAATTACATCGGTCTCGTAAGCTATGCCGACGATGTAACAATTGAACTGCCCATTGGTCAGTTTGATTTAGAGCAGCAGACTTATTTTAAAGGAACCGTGGAAAATCTATATGCATCTGGAGGCACTGCAACTTTTGATGCCATCTGCGTTGCACTGAACATGATCCATGAAAAGATGAAGGAATACCCGGATGCCAAGCCCATGTTATTTGTCTTAAGCGACGGCGAGACCAATGCAGGCTACAACCTGAATGATATCCGGGATGTACTGGGCGGACTTAGGATTCCGGTATATACCATCGGTTATAATGCGGATCTGGAAGCATTGCAGAGCATCAGCTCTGTCAATGAAGCTGCAAGCATTGATGCTTCCACAGATGATGTTGTCTATCAGCTAAAAACACTATTTAATGCTAATATGTAAACCTGCTTCTAAAAAATATTACAATAAACCTGGAATGCGCAGCTTATGCGCATTCCTGACCGTGGATCATAACGAAAAATCATTTCTGTCAGATATATTCCACAATCTGACAGGGAGCCGGAAAGAGGAAATACGCTAACGCATATTTCTTCCCTATCCGGCTCCCTCTTTGTTTTGCAATCAGATATCCAGTCTAAAACCCAATATTTCTTCCTTTTTCCATATCTGCAATCTGGCGTTCTCCCACATCTGCAATGTGGCGGAAGTCCTGAATTGTCTGTGCCATCTGCGGCAATGCTTTTTTCTTGTAGGTGCTGATATCATCCAGCGCTGACAGCGTGTCTGCAAATGCCTGCTTCAGTGTATCTGGCGAGATGCTTGCCTCCACCGCTTCTCTCTGGATTACAGCTCCCTGTTCTTTCAGCATCCTGGATGTTGCACTGATCATATGATTTGTTGTTTCATTCAGCATCTCCACCTTTTCCAAAACAATTTTCTGATTATACAGGGCGCCGGCAACTGTAACGGCTGTGCGCAGGGCTGCCACCGTAACCGTCTGTGCACGGTCCACTGCACGGATCAGTTCCAGATTGTTTTTCCGTATGACTTCCATAGCAATAATCCCCTGCTGGTTTACCGTCAGAAGCTGCTGAAAATCCATCAGTCTCTGCCTCAGAGGAAAGACAATCTCCTCCTCTACAAACTTAATACGTTCATCGGTCTCTCCTAAAGCCCTGGCATTTTCAACTGCATTTTCCAAATAGCCGTCAAGCTGGGAGCCCAGCTCAATCTTCTGCGTGAGCTGTTTCGTCAGCTCACGCATGGAAGCCTGCTCAATCTCTAAAGTTGTATTGTCATTTTTTAAAATGGTCCGTCCTTTTTCCAAAGACTTTACGATATCTGCAATCTCTGCGTCCGCTGTCTTGAATCGCTCAAAGTAACGCCGGATGGGGTTAAATACCTTTCCAAGTACCCCACTCTTCGTAAAATCCAGTCCAGAAGGATCAAGATCCCGCATTTTAATGGAAAGCTCCTCAAGTCCCTTTGCGACCTCTCCGGATTCTCCACCTGCACGGCTAAAGTCTCCCATCCTCTTCTGAAGAATATTATTTTTTGTCTGCGACTGTCTGACAAGGTCCGCCCCAAAGGTCTCTACCACCTGGATGAATTCCCTGCGCTGTGCAAGGGAATCCAGATCCACTGCCATAATCTGCTCTGCCTTGTCCTTTACTACATTCGTAATGACAGCCTTCTCCTCCATAGACGGCTCCAACTCTTCAGCAACTTCTTGTTTTATCGCTTCCGTGTTCGGTAACTCTAATGTAAATCCGCTCATATCTATTTCTCCTTTGTCCATCCGTCCCGCTTCACATAACGGATACGCTCTCCTCTCTCATGCAAAAAAGTCTGTCTGCAGCATTCTCATAATCCTTCATTCTTTCCGCTTTCTTCACCCTTTTCAGCTCCTTTACTCCGTCCGGGAAAAGGCTTCCCAGGTAGCACCATATTTCCTTCATCTTAAAGAGAACATTCTTATCGCCGAAATCTAATGCTCTGTAGTCCTCTAACACCTTGTCATGAAAGGCCCTTAATCTTTTCTTATCCTCCGTGCCCGTTCCCTTTATCTCCTCTAAAAGCCCGGGATTCCCGATAATCCCCCGTCCAAGCATCATGGCAGTAACTTTTGGAAATCTGCCCCGGATTCTCTCATGATCCGCTTTTGTAAAAATGTCTCCATTGTAGCAGACAGGAATTCTGCTCTCTCCAAGAGCCTCTTCAAATACCTGGAGATTGGGCGTATTTTTATAAAAGTCCTGCTGTACCCTCGGATGAATAATCAGCTCCTTAACCGGAAATTGGTTATAAAGCTTCATCAGCCCTTGAAATTCCTCTGGAGAATCCTTTCCAATCCGTGTCTTAATGGAGATCTCTACATCCGTCCCGTTGTAGATCCGGTCAAGAAAACACGCAAGTTCCTCTGGCCTTGCCAGGAATCCTGAACCCCGGTACTTGGAAACAACGGTTTTTGAAGGGCATCCCAAATTCAGATTAACCTCTCTGTATCCAAAATTCTCCAGCTTCCTCACGGTCTGCAGAAAAGCATCTGCATCATTACTCATAATCTGCGGCACAAGATACATTCCCTCATTATGCTCTGGAAGGATCTCGTTCTGCTCCTTTTTACTGAATCCTTTTTTCGTATGAGGCACGAGAAAAGGAGTGAAATATTTGTCCATGGGAGCAAAATACCGGTGATATGCGCTCCGGTAAATATAGGTGGTAATCCCTTCCAGCGGAGCAAGATAATAAACCATGCTCTATTCCTCTTCCTTTTTATACAGCCAAAACGCTCCGTATGCCGGAATATTCACACCCCTTGCCTCCATCTTGCGACCGGTAATCAGATCTGTATACATGCCGTCTTCCTCGTTAATCCATGCCGTTTTGTCAAACTCACTGAAATTAAAGAGTGCAACCAGTTTTTCCTTTTCAGTGGCACGTATGATGCCAAGGATGGATTTATCCCACGTATCCACGGTCCACACATCTGCATCACCCCGGAATACATCTTTATCCTTCCTAATGTCCTCAAGTCTCTTAAGCCCGTCAAAAATCCTCTGCTGAACCGTTCCCTCCTTGTTCCTGAGAGCTTCCTTCTCCCATAAAAACTTCCCTCTGTGAAGATATCTGGAATCGTCCCACTTCTTCGGATCTTTATGATAGGTATAGTCATTTTCCTGTCCGATTTCGTCTCCACTGTAGATGACAGGGATACCGGACTGAACGAGCATATAGGCATGAAGCATGAGATCCAGGCGGATTGCCCGGTCAAGAGCCTCATCATCAAGCTCATATGCAGCCTTTTCAATTCCGCTTAAGGACGCAGTTGTCCCACACAGTCTCGCGTCGCCTGATGCCGGATCGGAATTATACAGCTCTCCTCTTGCAAAAGAGCCCGGGTACTGACCAGTAAGGAAATTATTAAGATAGCGTTTGTGGCTCACCTCTCCGATCCCGAACTGCATAAGCCACAGATAATCAAGCCCCCAGCCGATATCATCATGACAGCGCAGATAATTCAGGAACACATAATCCTTCGGCAGCGTATTGATAACATTCATCTGCTGCTTCAGCAGCATCGTGTCCCTGGTTGCTACACTGTGCCACGTAGTTGCCATGGTCGTTACATTATAAAGCATGTGGCACTCAGGCTTCTCTACACTTCCAAAATAGGGCACCACCTTATCCGGCGCCATGACCACTTCCCCGAGAAGAAGCACTCCCGGACATACAATCTCCGTAATAATCCGCATGATCCGCACAATACTATGTACCTGGGGCAGATTACGGCAGTTTGTGCCAAGCTGCTTCCAGATATATGGAACCGCATCAATACGGATGATATCAATTCCTTTATTCACCAGGTTAAGCATATTATAGATCATCTCATTTAACACAACCGGATTCCAGTAGTTCAGATCCCACTGATATGGATAAAAGGTTGTCATAATGAACTGCTCCATATCCGGCAGCCAGGAAAAATTCCCGGGCGCGGTTGCGGGAAACACTTCTGGCATAGTCTTCTCAAACTGTGTCGGTATATCATAATTATCATAGAAATAGTATCTGCTCTTATACTCTGGATCCCCCTGTCTCGCCTTCCTTGCCCATTCATGATCCTCTGATGTATGATTCATAACAAAATCAAGACAGATGCTGATTCCCCTCTTATGGCATTCCTCCGCAAGACTCTCTAAATCTTCCATCGTTCCGAGTTCAGGCTTTACCTTTCTGAAATCTGCAACCGCATAGCCTCCGTCGCTCCTGCCCTCCGGTGAATCGAGAAGCGGCATTAGATGAAGATAATTTACATTGCACTCCTCTATGTAATCCAGCTTCCCCTTCACACCCTTAAGATTACCTGCAAAGGCATCTACATACATCATCATGCCCAACATCTGGTTTCCACGATACCAGTCCGGGTGACTTTCCCGCTCACGGTCCATCCCCTTAAGCTTCACACTTCTCGCCTTATACCATCGGAACATCTCATCACACAGGCTCTCAAACATATCTGTACGTCCGCTGTATAACTCATGATACAGCCACTTAAATTCATCATAAAATTTCAAAAAACGTTTTTTATACTCCTCATTGTAAGATTCGATGGAAAATTGCATAGAACGTCTCCTCCTGTTACATTTTTTTCATATATATTTGCAACTGCTTCGTACTTTCACAGTCACATGCAAAAATTGCCCCTCATACCCGACTCATGTAGTCACAGGATGCGCAGTCAGTGCGCAGTCAAGGACCATAAATCATAATTCTTACTCACCGATTATCTTAATCAGAACTCTCTTGTCCCGTTTTCCGTCAAATTCAAAATAAAAAATCTGCTCCCAGGTTCCAAAATCAAGACGCCCCTCCGTAATTGCCACAACCGTCTCACGTCCCATAATAGTACGCTTCAGATGTGCATCTGCATTATCCTCGTAGCCGTTGTGCCGGTACTGACTGTATGGCTTCTCTGGCGCCAGCCCCTCAAGCCATTTTTCATAATCCTGATGAAGCCCGCTTTCATCATCATTAATGAAGACACTTGCCGTAATATTCATGGCATTGACAAGCACCATTCCTTCCCTGATTCCGCTGTCCGTCACCGCCTTTTGTACTTCAGCTGTAATATTCACCAGTCCTCTTCTCGTCGGCAGGTGAAAATGCAATTCCTTTCGATATGATTTCATACTATCCACTCCTTGACACAATTATCTAAGCTGATACTATTTTGTAATAGTTCAGATACCTTCACTGTTACCTATTTTAACATATTTCACAACAAAATAACAGTGGCTTCTTGACTTTGCCGAAAACTCATGGCAACGGAAAAAGCCGTTATTGATAGCGGGATCCCGCCTGCTTTAGAAGCTCCCTTCTCTCACGATAATCTGGAAGAATCTGCTCTACGATCCTCCAAAATGCCTTCGAATGATTCATTTCGGTACGATGTGCCAGTTCGTGAACCACCACATAGTCCAGTACTCCCTCTGGCATAAGCACAAGCTTCCAGTTAAAATTCAGATTGCCTTTTCCGCTGCAGCTGCCCCATCTTGTTTTCTGTTCGCGGATCGTGATTCTTCCATAGGTAACCCCCATAATTTCCGCATAGTAGCTTACCCGTTCTGGTATGAGCTTTAAAGCCATCCGGACACCGTTTGTACGCATTTCCTCTGTAACCATCACCTGACATTCATGTTCTTTCCTAAGTCTTTCCTGCTGGGCTCTGATCCACCCTTCCTTTTCTGCAAGAAAATGTTCCACCTGGTACTCTGACATAGAATATGGAGAGCGCACTACTACATGCCCGTCTGATTTTACCTGAATTGCAATCGTTCTTCGATCAGAACGGACCCATTCATATTTCACTGCTCTTTCCATCCTGTCACACCTCTCTGTTTCTATAAAGAATTCAGTGGTACTGCCCTTAATCATATCATCCAATCCATATTCTATCACACAGAAAACGGGAAAACAACGACAGAACGACTGAAAATATAATTGCATTTTCGCCGCAATTTTGGTAAACTAGTAGAAAGAGGTGATTTATATGGATATTCCTGCACTCTCGACATACATGTCAATGAGTAAATTAAGTGCAAATGTCGACATTGCCGTTATGTCTAAAATTCTTGATACGGCAGAAGCCACTGGGGAAGCCCTGACACAGATGATGGAGTCTGCTGTCATACCAGGGCTCGGAGAAAACATTGATATTATGGCATAAAAAGAATAACAAAAAAGCCAGGAAAATCCCGGCTTTTTTGTTATTCTTTTAACTTTCCTTTTTCTACATTAGGCTTTATAAAATTGTTATAGGCATACTCCCATAACTCTGCAGAACCCTCTGCTGTACTCTCATTTCGATGAAGCACCTGATCAACATGCACGCCATGTTCCTCCCAGCTCCTTCCGGCGGCTGCATCATTCAGCATTAGCGGCTGTATATGATCCATCGCGTGTGCAAATCTAGCCTCTGCTGTTTTTCCTTCCTCAAATTCCTCCCAGAGACTCCAAAGCCTTTTCTCCTGATCTGACGGAAGAAGAGCAAAAATCCGTTTTGCAGCCATCACCTCACGCTCGCGCTTATCCTCATGTCCTTTCGTATCATAGGCATAGGTATCACCTGCATCTATCTCCACCAGATCATGAATCAGCAGCATCGACACGGTTCTTAACACATTAATCTCCTCATTGGCGTACCCACTTAAGAGAATTGCCATAACTGCCATATGCCATGCGTGCTCTGCGTCATTTTCCTTTCTCTTTCCATCTGAAAGGTAGGTCTGTCTTTCTATAAATTTTTCCTTATCAATTTCCCGGAAAAAGTCAAATTGCCTGTCCAGCCTGCTTTTTTCCATACTTTCCATCACTCCATATAACTACTGATTTTTCCTATAATTTCATTCACTGATCCCCAGTCCGGCACTGTTACATACAGGGGACCTCCGTCATGTGAGTAGCAATACTGCTGTCCGCTGTCATCGCCTGTCGCTGCAATTGATTCAATCTCCCAGCCCTTCATGTCCTCTAACTGCATCCGTACAAGAGACTTAATCTGCTTCTCAGACATATTAGTCTCTGCGTTTCCTACGATGCTGTTAATCATCCCATTTGCACGGAACAGGATCATTGGAGACATAGCCTTTTTAATGAGTCCGGTCAGCAATGCCTGTTGGTTTTTGCCCCGCTGGTTATCCCCGTCAGCAAGTGCATGCCGTTCTCTTACAAACGCGAGAGCCTCTTTTCCACTGAAATGATTCTGTCCCTCCTGGACTTCCACAATTGCACCAGATTCTTTTCCAGTTGTAAATGCAAGCTCAGACTCTACATTCACTCCGCCCATCACATCTACAATCTCTTCTACAGAGGTAAAATTCACCCGTACATAAAACGGGATCTCTGTTTCATACAGATTCTCCAACGTGGCAACAGATGCGTCAATTCCATAAATGCCTGCATGAGTCAGTTTATCATTCTGCCCATCAGATATTCCAGGTATAGGGACATAATAATCTCTCGGAGTGGTAACAAGCAGGATCCGGTGTGTCTTCGGATTGATCGTGGCAATCAGATTTACATCACTCCTGCTGTCCTGCTTAATCTCGCCATACACATCAATCCCGCTTATATATACATTAAAGGGACTCTCCGTTACATCAATGGCATGCTCCTGGGTATAATTCCCGCTCTCCTCTCCAGTAGCAATTTTATCCAGTGCCCCGTTAACCTTAATCGCATAAAAGCCAAAAAGAATAAAAAGTGCGCTTAACACTAGAGACAGGCCATTTCCAGCCCCTTTCCGCCTTCTCCCCCGCAGTGCTGATCTCTGCAGCCATTTCACCGTAATGAAGAGGAGCAGCAGGAGCACTGCAAGTCCCGCCATATACGCGGTTGGCAGAATTCCCAGTATCGCCATAGCTCCAAAAAGAGCAATGGATGACACTGACTGGAGCATACACAGAATCCTTCCCGCTGCTCCAGACCCTGACGGCAGCTCATCGCGCTGCCTTTTCTTCTTTTTTCTTTTTCCCCTGCCGTCCCCGTTCCCATGAGACTTAATATATTTTAGCTGATCTCGATATTCCATACAGATTACTCACCCAGGCCGCTTTCTACAGCCTCCACCATCACCTGTAGTGCCTCCTCTTCATTTTCGCCGTCACATACAAGGACAATCTCATCCCCTGACTTAATACATGCACCGAGAACACTCAGGACACTCTTGGCATTTGCAGTTGTATCCCCATGTTCAAACATCACTTTGCAGTTATATTTGTTGGCAGTGTTACAGAATATCCCTGCCGGCCGCAGGTGAAGGCCTGTTGGATTACTGATCTTCACTTTTTTACATACCATATGTCATACAGCTCCTATTATTTTTCGTAACTGCTGAGCAGTTACTATTTTTCTTCTAAAATAACACCAATTGTGATTCCCTGTTCCAACCTGCAGCCATCCGGAAGTACAACTTCTACCGGCACTCTGTAGCTGCCAGGTTTCTTATAATTCGATAAATCTATGCTGATATTATTATCAACCTCCACACTCTCAAGAAGAGCCGCCGGACCGCGCACCTGTACCTCGATCACATCTACGGTCTCATATTTCATTCCCAAATCCTCATCCAGTCCCTTTACCACTACAGAACCAAGAGAAACCTCAAATGTTTTTGTACCATCCTTTTCAATCGAAATAGTCACAACAATTGAACCCATATTAGCATCCACAAGATTTACCGTATCAGGAAGGTATTCCGTGATATCCACAACCTGTTCTGTCTTTGCCGTAAGACCCGTAAGTTCCAGTGCCGACGACGGAATTTCAATCTCTTTAATTCCCTCCAAAGCTTCGTTCACACCTGCCACCTGAAGCTCCTGAGGTTCATATGTGATCCCGGAAATCGTAAATCCCTCTGCTGCCGTCACCTCAGACGTATCAAATGAAAGCGGAACGCTCTTCGTGTTCAGTATCTGAACACTGACAGCAATACCGTCAACGCCAAGATTATTAGTAAGAAGTGACTGGTCTATTACATTATTTTCGTCATCATAGAGAACAAGCTGTGATGGGAGCACCGTATCATCTGACAGGCCTGACACGCTTACCTCGGCCTCTACTCTGCTAATCTTTCCGATTACAGAAAGGGGACCCCTGATTGATACCATCTCTGGAACAGCTTTTATCTCTCCCAGTGCATAGCCGTCCCGTACTGTACCTGTCGTGGTCGGGACAATCGGGAACTTCTTCGTCTGCTCTTCTTCTAGCTTCACCTGCAGATTTCTCGGTGCCGTATATGCTTCGTCATAATCCCCCTCGTGACCACTGATCATAACCATAAGCGGAATCTGTGTATTTAACGTCAGTTCTTTCATGTCTGCAATTGCTGCTATATCCTCGTTCTTTATCTTATTAAGGATCGAGCGATGCGCACTGACTGTTACGCTCACCATCTGTGTGTCATCTACAATCTGATACGTCTGGTTTGTCTCCGCCAGTACCTCCTCATTGATTACTGTTACCGGAATATTATGGTAGGTCTCCGTCTTTACCGGGTCATCTATGTTCACCACCATAAGCCATAATACAAAGGCTGACAGAAAGGCCAGCACCTTAAGACCAACATTATTCATCAGCCTTCTTTTCATTCTTATGTCTTCCTTTCCAAAATGCCATAAATCTGCTTGTTTCCATCTTCTTTGCCTGAATAAGAGTTAGTTTCTCACGCAGCTCATCCCTCGTCACAGCACGGTCGAGAATCCCCCCCTGTGCCACAGAAACCGCACCTGTCTCCTCTGATACTGCAATGACAAGTGCATCGCTTACTTCGCTCATGCCCACAGCTGCCCTGTGCCTTGTTCCAAGCTCCTTGCTAAGTCCCATATTATCAGACAGCGGAAGATAACAGGTCGCAGACACAATCCTATCTCCGCGTATAATAATGGCACCGTCATGCAACGGTGTATTATGCTCAAAAATCTGCATCAGTACCTGCATAGATATGACGCAGTCCATATGGATTCCTGTGCTCTCATATTCTGTCAGGTGAATCGCCTGTTCTACAACCATCAGGGCACCCGTTTTTACACGTCCCATATTATATGCCGCGTCTATAATACTCTCCATTGTATCTTCGCTAAACCGGGCTCTCTCCCGGCCAGATTCAAAGGGTGCAATGGATGTCAGGAATTTCCGTTCACCGAGTTTTTCAAGTGCCCGCCTGAGCTCTGGCTGAAATACCACAACCGCAACCGTTGCCAGAATCGTGACCGAATTTTCCGCAATATATAGAATCGTATGCATCTGAAAAATAAATGCAACAAGAATAAATATGGCTAGTACAGCAATTCCTCTCAACAGCATCCATGCCTTTGTATTTTTAATCCATATCATCAGATGATAAATGAGGTATGCAAGAATTAGAACCTCTACAATATCTGTCCAGTAAATATTCGGAATATATACATCTGTCATGAAACGCCCCATAATCGCTGATATACGCTGTTCCATTCCGTCCACCTCCCCGCACTTCTAGATCATTCCCAAAAATTCGTTTTAAAGTTTCCGTAAAACGATTACTTCAAGTCCAGATCATGCTTTAAGCTCTGTGTCAGAAGCCTTTTGTCAACCTCATTCATATCATGGCTGTTCACAGATGGAGATCTTCTTGCAGTCTGCCGCCTTGCCGGCTGCCCGCCTCTATGTTCGATCCCGGATCCTCCCCTGTGGCTGCCTCTGTGCTCTGCCTTATGCTTCCGGCGCACCTCCGCCGTATTGATAATCTCTGTCTCTTTGCGCTCATTAATCCGCTTCACTGTCTTTTCCGGTGTTGCCACAGACAGTTTCGGAATTGCCTTCACATAATAATAATACTCGTCATCCTCATATTGCAGCCGTTCACTTCTTGCATAGTCCACAGACAAAAAGAACAGCTCCAGAATCAGACCTGCCACAACAGCCGCCACACCACCGCTTATAAGCGGACCGTAGGAGGAATCTACTCCAAGCGCCATATCTCCCACAATGATCACTACAACATTCACGACCGCTCCTGCTACTGACGCAATTTTCCATGCATGGTTTACTGATTGCATACGAATCGTATATACAACCAAAAAGCTGATTACAATCGCTGCAATTACAATCCACATCTCTTTACTCTGAAATACCTTCTTCACATAGGCGGACACCTGACCCATAAGCCCTGCTGCACCCTCGCCTTTCATCCCTGCTGATGCACTCTTTACGTATTTCATCATATAATATACAATTGCACCGCAGGCAATCGCAATAATCGCAGTCGGACCCGCAAGCAGTGCATATGCAACCGGTATCACACACGGAACCTTAAGTACAAATGCAATCGGTGTCAGAAGAACTGCCAGAGCCATCTTCGGAGTCAGCCTGAAATAAAAAATATACATAATCAGAAATACAAGTGCCGTCACTCCCAGTGCTGCCAGTGACACTGCATACATATGTGCAAGAATCAAAGCGCTTGCCGCAATTATTGTCATAAATAAAGGGAAAAATGTGCAGATAACTGCAAGTGCAAGCATTACTACCGGAGTCGCCGCGATCTTCATAAATCCCACATTTGTATTAATCATATAAAATGTTGCCATCGCTACCGCGAACTGAAATACTTTATCAATTATTCTTGAATTTTTAGAATACAATCCCTGAATTCTTTCACGAAATACAATCAAACCATCCATCTACCTATTCTCCTTTTCGTACATCTTCAGCAGCTTTGTCAGATCATGATTATATCTTTTCACTCTCTGTCTTGCCTCCCTATGTCTTTTGTTATATATATGGCTTGTGACGATTGAATATATGACAACGAGAGCCACATATCCTGCCACTACAATGATTCCCAGCATCACAACAAGGTTCATGGCCATCTTCGCCATCAGCTCCTGGAGACCCGCCAGTACAGCCAGCGCCACTACGCAGACATAGCCTATTGTTACCCAGAAAAAAGAAAATAGTATATGCATTCCTGCATAATCCTTCCGATAGTACTCACTGATCTTAAAATCCTCCCTGCCCTGCGTCTGTTCATACAGGGCAAGCCTTGTCATCAACTTCACTTTACGTTCATCTAACATAATCCACCTCGAAGCACGCAATCTTCGCATCAGCCCGGACCACTACATTGGTACGGTGCGCTGCAACATTTAAACATCATTTTTAGTATAACAAATATCAGTATCCTTGTCCAATACTTATGGTCAAAAAATAAACTTTTTGAACCCCGGCTGCTTTGAGCACTCCTGCAACTGCATCAATTGTACTTCCTGTTGTATAAATATCATCTACAACTAATACGCATTGCGGCATATTCCGAATCCGTACAGCCGAAAATGCCTTTTCCAGATTTCTCTTTCTTTTTCTGTTATCCAAAAGCTTCTGAGGACTGGTATCCCTCACTCTCCGGACCAGATCCGTATAGACCGGAAGCCCCAGACAGTCTCCAAGCTCGCTGGCAAGAAGCCCTGCCTGGTTATAGCCTCTTTTTCGTTTCCGGCGGGCAGAAAGCGGCACTGGCACGATCACATCCGGTCTCCATTTTCTTATAAGCTTCCCATGGTATTTTACAATTTCATCTGCATATATCTTTGCATAAAATCGCTGGTTATGATACTTGAAACGGTAGATGGATGCATTGACAGGCTCCTTGTGAATCCACAGACTAATCCCCCTGTCATACATATGGTTCATCCTTATACAGTCATGGCAGTATTCTCTCTCTGCATACCGGATGGGTTTCCCGCATCTCATGCATCTAGGTTCCCTCACAAGCCGCGCATCTGACTTTTTCCTGCAAGACACACAAATACCACCTGCACTTGCTTTTCCGCAAAAAGGGCAGGTATCCGGCCACAGAATAACACCTAATTTTTTTCTTTTCTTCATAAAATTTCACGAATTCGCTCTGCCAGGCTTGTCTTTCTTTCCTGTTCTCTTGTGTTGTGAATCATTCCCTGAAACACAGTCTCACTTCCCACAATTGTGACACAGGATTTTGCTCTTGTCACTGCAGTATAAAGAAGATTTCTGTAATAGAGCTGCCTCGGTCCTTGAAGAAGAGGCATAACCACCGCCGGGTACTCGCTCCCCTGGGATTTGTGCACAGTAATGGCATAGGCAAGCTCCAGCTCCTCCAGCAATGCATGGGAATATTTTACAAGACGATGTTCATCAAACTCTACAATTACTGCATCCTCATAGGTATTAATCGTCCGGATGATCCCCATATCCCCGTTAAAAATACCAAGTCCCTTGTCCACTGTCATGCCATATTTTGTCTTGATCTCCCATTCAAGCTGATAATTGTTCTTAATTTGCATGACCTTGTCCCCTTCACGGAACAGGTGGTGGCCGTATTCTCTCTCATTTTTCTTTTTATCCGGAGGATTCAGGTATTCCTGAAGAATCTTATTTAGTCTCTCCACACCAAGCAGTCCTTTTCTCATTGGAGTCAGAACCTGGATGTCATTGATTCCTGCATTTACATATTTCGGCAGCTTTTTCTGTATCAAGGTTATCACCACGCTGATAATCACATTTGGATCCTGCCGTTTCAGAAAAAAGAAATCCCTGCTCTTATTATCCAGAACCACCTCCTCCCCACGGTGGATCTTATGGGCATTTACAATAATATCGCTTTCCCCGGCCTGTCGGAAGATTTTTTTAAGCATAACAACAGAAAAGCTTTGCGAATCAATAATATCCTTCAAGACACTCCCCGGCCCGACACTGGGCAGCTGATCTTTATCACCCACCAGAATCAGCCTTGTTCCGGGTATAACCGCATCCAAAAGTGCATGCATAAGGGGCAGATCCACCATTGACATCTCATCAATAATAATGACATCTGCCTCAAGGGGATTCTCAGCATTTCTGCCAAATCCTGTTTTCCCGTCTTCCCCTGGATTCCCATTCACCTCCAGAAGCCGGTGAACCGTCTGCGCCTCGCATCCTGTAGCCTCTGTCATACGTTTTGCCGCTCTCCCTGTAGGCGCAGCCAGCAGGATATCCATTCCCTCTCCCTCAAAGAAATGAATCATCGTGTTAATCGTAGTAGTCTTTCCAGTACCCGGACCGCCCGTAAGCACCATTACACCATGCCAGACCGCCTCCATTACAGCCGTCTCCTGCATATCATCCAGTAAAATGCCTGCATTTTCCTGAATCCTGGACAGCCGCTCTTCAATCACTTCCCCTGCCACATCAAACTTTATATTCAGATCATGCAGCATCTTAGCTGTATTCAGCTCCATATAATAATAGCGGGACGCATAAACCCTGGTAATACCCTCTGTATTCTTCAGAACAATCTTTTTTTCCATAGCAAGATCCATGAGGTACTGCTCTATATGTACAATATCTACCCCGAGAAGCAGGCCTGCCCTGGCAAGCAGTGTCTCCTGTCCAAGATAAATATGCCCCTCACTGACACTTTGTAAAAGGGTATAGAAAATACCGCTGCGTATGCGGTAGTCAGAATCCGTATGAATTCCGACCTTCAGCGCAATCTCATCAGCGGTCTTAAATCCCACTCCCGGCACATGATCTGCCATCTGATACGGATTTTCCTCGATCACACGATAGATACTTTGTCCATAGTGGTCATAAATTTTAACAGCAAGTGCTATTGATATCCCATACTTCTGCAGATATATCATAGCCTCCCGCACATCTCTCTTCTCTTCAACCCGGGCGGCAATCTCTCTTGCCTTTCTCTCACTGATTCCCTTAATCTCAGCAAGACGTTCGGGTTCTTCCGCAATAATCCGGAAGGTATCCTCTTTGAATTTCTTTACAATCCTGCCTGCAAGTGACGCTCCAACTCCTTTTATTGCCCCAGACCCAAGATAGCGCTCAATGGACGCTAAGTCCTCCGGTGCACATACTTTGGCAGTCTCCACCTGAAGCTGGGTGCCATAAAGCTTATGGACTGTGTATTCACCTGTCAGTTCGAAGAGTTCTCCCTCTTCTATATAATGGAACTTTCCTACACAGGTAAGATCTCCGTCGTCATTGTTCAGATTAAATACCGTATACCCATTTTCCTCATTCCGGTATACAATGTGCTCTACATATCCTTTTATCTTTTCCATCTGTATTAAACGTCTTTTCTTCCGCTCATAAGTTCAACAAACTGCCCTGTTCCGATTGCCACCACCTGCATAGGTTCCTCTGCAGTCATAGTATTGATTCCCGTTCTCTCTTCTATCATCTCTTCGAGTCCTCTGAGCATAGAACCGCCTCCAGTCAGTACAATTCCCCTGTCAAGAATATCTGCTGATAGTTCGGGAGGTGTACGCTCCAGAACACTGATTACTGCCTCCACAATCTGACCCGTGGTCTCTCTTAATGCCTCCTCTGTCTCTTCTGACGTAACTGTAACCGTCTTTGGAAGGCCCGTTACCAGATTCCGTCCCCGTACCTCCATTACCTCATTCTCTATAAGCGGATACGTTGTCCCAATCTTAATCTTAATATCCTCTGCAGTACGCTCTCCGATCAGAAGATTATGTTTCTTCCGCATATACCTGACAATTGCCTCATCGAAATCATCTCCTGCCATCTTAATCGACGTATTCACGACCGTTCCCCCCAGGGAAATGACCGCAATATCAGAAGTCCCTCCTCCAATATCCACAATCATATTTCCACAGGGCTTGGAAATATCTATTCCAGCACCGATCGCCGCTGCTACCGGCTCCTCAATCAGCTTTACCTCTCTGGCTCCTGCGGCATAGGTTGCTTCTTCCACAGCCTTTCTTTCCACCTCAGTAACTCCGCTGGGCACGCAGATGCTGATGCGGGGCTTCTTAAAGGTTCTTTTGCCAAGTGCTTTCTGAACAAAGTATTTGATCATCTTCTCTGTCACAGTATAATCAGATATTACACCCTGCCTAAGCGGACGCACAGCAACAATATTTCCCGGGGTTCTCCCGAGCATTAGCCGTGCCTCCTCTCCAATCGCCTTCACCTCATTGCTGTCCCTGTCAAATGCAACCACCGAAGGTTCCTTTAATATGACACCCTTGCCTCTCACATATACAAGGACACTGGCGGTTCCCAAATCAATCCCTATATCTACTGCCATTTACGAAACTCCTCCATATTATTTGTCTCATATCGTTATCCTTCGTTTCTCACATGTAACAGTTCAGTACCTCCACAGCAGACCTGTTGAATAGTAGCTCTTACATGTCCTTTTCACCCTCGTATCATTATAATCAAAATCAAAGTAATTGGAAACCCCTTTTTCCTTAATTATTTGTGAAGTCTGTCCTCCTGGTGTCGAATCGTGGCAGGCTCTGTCAATGAAAGTCTTCTACAGCAGCAATACTCACGGCAGATTGTAGGAATAAATTTTCAAACACGCTCTAGTATAAACCAATTTAAATAACCTTATGTTTCGCTGGTTTGCTTTCCCGATATCATATGTGTAAAAGCCTCAGCGTAGCCTTGCGTTTTTACACATACACTCTCGAAAAAGCATCCCCAGTGAAACAGAAAGGTATTTAAATTGGTTTATATTAGCTTTGGCTCATTGCCCTGCAGGCATGAAGCTTCAAATGCGCTCCAACATACTGCGGATATATTTCCCTGTATAGGAAACCGGGCTGTCCGCCACCTCCTCAGGCGTTCCCATTGCGATAACCGTGCCCCCCTTGTCGCCGCCTTCCGGGCCCATGTCAATAATATAGTCCGCAGTTTTTATCACATCCAGGTTATGCTCAATCACTACTACAGTATTCCCGTCAGCTGCCAGACGATGCAGAATCTCTGTCAGCTTATGCACGTCTGCAAAGTGTAGTCCTGTAGTAGGCTCATCCAGAATATAAATCGTCTTTCCCGTACTCCTCCTGCTGAGCTCCGTTGCCAGCTTAATCCTCTGAGCCTCGCCGCCGGAAAGCTGGGTGGAAGGCTGCCCCAGACGAATATAGGAAAGACCCACATCATACAGTGTTTCCATCTTTCTTTTGATACTCGGAATATTTTCGAAGAAATGCAGCGCCTCCTCCACAGTCATATTCAGTACATCATAAATACTTTTACCCTTATATTTTACCTCCAAAGTCTCCCGATTATACCGTTTTCCATGACATACTTCACATGGAACATACACATCCGGCAGAAAATGCATCTCAATCTTTAAAATACCATCTCCTGCACACGCCTCGCAGCGCCCGCCTTTCACATTGAAGCTAAACCTTCCTTTTTTATATCCTTTCGCTTTGGCATCTGCAGTTGATGCAAATAAATCCCGGATCAAATCAAATACTCCTGTATAGGTAGCAGGATTAGAACGCGGAGTTCGTCCAATTGGAGACTGGTCAATATTAATTACCTTATCCAGATTTTCTGTCCCCTTAATATCTTTATGCTTTCCTGGGATTGTCCGCGCCCTGTTAAGCTCCTTTGCAAGACGCTTGTACAAAATCTCATTAATCAGGGAGCTCTTTCCTGAACCGGAAACGCCAGTAATACAGGTCATGATTCCAAGAGGGATCTTCACATCCACATTTTTCAGATTATTTTCCCTTGCACCTGTAATCGTAAGCCATCCTGTAGGCGTTCCGCGTTTTTCCGGGACTGGTATGCAGATACTGCCATTCAGATATGCGCCTGTAAGGGACTTTTTATTCCTCATAATTTCCCTGGCCGTCCCTGCTGCAATCACCTCACCTCCGTGTTCGCCGGCCCCCGGACCAATATCCACAATATAGTCTGCGGCACGCATCGTATCTTCATCATGCTCAACGACAATAACGGAATTCCCCAAATCCCGCAGGTGTTTAAGCGTACCTAAGAGCTTATCGTTGTCCCTCTGATGCAGCCCGATACTCGGCTCGTCCAGAATATACGCCACACCAACAAGACCGGAACCAATCTGCGTCGCCAGACGAATCCTCTGAGCCTCGCCGCCGGAAAGCGAGCCCGTAGCACGTGCCAGCGTAAGATAATCAAGGCCCACGTCCATTAAAAATTTGATTCTTGCCTGAATCTCCTTCAAAATTTGGCCGCCTATAAGAAGCTGCTGTTTCCCCAGCTCCAAATTCTGCATAAAAATGTGAAGCTGTTCAATGGACAGAGCCGTCACATCTGCAATATTCCTGCCGTCTACTGTCACGGCCAGCGCCTCCGGTTTCAGTCTCTGACCTTTGCACTTGCTGCAGGGCGTAATATGCATAAACTCCTCATACTCTGCTTTCATTGTGTCAGAAGAGGTTTCTCTGTAACGTCGTTCCACATTTTTAATCAATCCTTCAAATTCCACATCATATGTTCCTTCTCCACGCTGTCCCCGGTAATATACTTTAATACTTTTTCCGTTTGTTCCATAGAGAAGTACGTCATGAATCTTCTTCGGATAATCCTTAAACGGCGTGTCAAGCGAAAACTTATATTCCTTACTGAGGGCATCCAGTATTGCGTACGTGAAGCTCTTCTTATCGTTACAGGACTGCCATCCCATCACTGTAATCGCGCCTTCCTGAATACTTAGGTTTTTGTCCGGTATCATAAGCTCCTCGTCAAACTCCATCTTATATCCCAGTCCAAAACACTCCGGACAGGCGCCAAAGGGATTATTAAAGGAAAAGCTTCTAGGCTCAATCTCATCAATGCTGATTCCGCAATCCGGACAGGAAAAGCTCTGGCTGAAGTTCATGGGTTCTCCGTCAATAACATCTACAACCATAAGTCCTTCTGCAAGATGCAGCACATTTTCTATAGAGTCTGTAAGACGCTTTTCAATCCCCTCCTTTACCACGAGGCGGTCTACTATAATTTCGATATTATGTTTGATATTTTTATCTAAAGCAATATCCTCCGACAGTTCATAAAGGTTTCCGTCAATGCGCACCCGGACATAACCGCTTTTTTTTGCCCTCTCTAAAAGCTTCTCATGACGGCCTTTTCTTCCGCGCACAACCGGAGCTAAAAGCTGAATCTTTGTTTTTTCCGGAAGCTCCATAATCTGGTCTACCATCTGATCTACCGTCTGCTTTTTAATCTCCTTCCCGCAATTCGGACAATGGGGAATTCCAATTCTCGCATAGAAAAGACGAAAGTAATCATATATCTCCGTCACTGTTCCTACTGTTGAGCGAGGATTTCGATTCGTAGATTTCTGGTCGATAGAAATTGCCGGCGACAGACCTTCAATACTCTCCACATCCGGCTTCTCCATCTGTCCCAGAAACTGCCTTGCATAGGAAGACAAAGACTCCATATATCTTCTCTGTCCTTCTGCATAAATCGTATCGAACGCAAGTGAGGATTTCCCGGAACCGCTGATGCCGGTAAGGACTACCAACTCATTTCTCGGTATGTCTAAATCTATATTTTTCAGGTTGTGCTCATTTGCCCCGCGTATTTTAATAAACTGTCTGTTTCCCTTTTTCTCTGCCATCGTACTATTCATTCTCCTGTAATATTTTTTTCAGTTCAACTAATTTGTCACGAAGCTCTGCCGCCGCTTCAAAGTTGAGCTCTGCTGCCGCCTTTTTCATCTGTTTTGTTATATCGCCGATAAGCTTCTTAAGCTCATCCATGCTCATGGATTCCGGATCTTTCTCCATACGAAACTCTTCTGCCGCAACCTTTCTTGATATGCTTATCAGGTCACGTACACCTTTCTGAATGGTCGTAGGCGTAATCCCATGTTCCTCGTTATATTTCATCTGAACCTCGCGCCGCCGTTTTGTTTCATCAAGAGCTGCACGCATGGAATCCGTGATCGTATCTGCATACATGATTACATGTCCCTCCGCATTTCTCGCCGCGCGCCCAATGGTCTGAATCAGCGACGTTTCGGAACGAAGAAAACCTTCCTTATCCGCGTCAAGAATGGCCACAAGAGTAATTTCCGGAATATCCAGACCTTCCCGCAAAAGGTTAATTCCCACAAGTACGTCAAAAACATCCAGCCGCATATCCCGCACAATCTCTGTTCTCTCCAGCGTGTCAATGTCTGAGTGCAGATAGCGCACCCGGATTCCAAGCTCCCGCATGTAATCCGTCAAATCCTCCGCCATACGTTTCGTGAGGGTTGTAATCAAAATCTTATTTTTTTTAGCTGTTTCTTTATTTACCTCTCCCACCAGGTCGTCAATCTGCCCTTCAACAGGACGGACATCTACCTCCGGATCAAGAAGCCCTGTAGGCCGGATAACCTGCTCTGCCCTTAAAAGCTCGTGCTCTGCCTCATATTGTCCCGGCGTGGCTGAGACAAAAAGCACCTGATCAATCTTACTCTCAAATTCATCAAAGCTTAAGGGCCGGTTGTCCAGCGCTGACGGGAGACGAAATCCATACTCTACCAGCGTCCGCTTTCTGGATTGATCTCCGTGGTACATCCCCCCTACCTGAGGAACTGTCTTGTGAGACTCATCAATCATCAAAATAAAATCGTCCGGGAAATAATCAATCAGGGTATGCGGCGGCTGTCCCGGCGCAAGTCCTGTCAGATGTCTTGAATAATTTTCAATACCTGAACAGAATCCGGTCTCCCGCATCATTTCTATATCAAAATTTGTTCTCTCGGAAATCCTCTGTGCCTCTAAAAGCTTTCCTTCTCCTTTAAAATAGCGAATCTGTGCCTCCAGCTCTTCTTCAATGGCTCGGACTGCCCGATCCATGCTTTCCTTTGAAACAACATAATGAGATGCCGGAAAAATTGCTATGTGATTCAAATCCGCTTTAATCTCTCCTGTCAGCACATCCACTTCCGTAATTCTTTCCACTTCATCTCCGAAAAATTCAATACGGTATGCAAGTCCTTCCTGAAGAGCCGGAATGACTTCTAACACATCTCCGTGTACACGGAAGGTTCCCCGCTTAAAATCCATCTCATTTCTGTCATATTGTATCTCTATCAGCTTACGCACAACTTCATCTCTGTCCTTTGTCATACCGGGACGAAGGGAAATTACCATCTCCTGATAATCAATCGGCGAACCCAGACCATAAATACAGGATACACTGGCAATGATAATGACATCCCGGCGTTCGGATAAAGCGGCTGTTGCGGAATGGCGCAGCTTGTCTATCTCGTCGTTGATAGAGGAATCCTTGGCAATGTAGGTGTCGGATGAGGGAACATAGGCTTCCGGCTGATAATAATCGTAGTAGGACACAAAATACTCCACTGCATTCTCAGGGAAAAATTCCTTGAACTCACCGTACAATTGTGCAGCAAGGGTCTTATTGTGCGCTATTACCAAAGTCGGTTTATTCAGCTTCTGGATAACATTCGCCATAGTAAATGTCTTACCGGAACCTGTAACCCCCAGTAAAGTCTGGCACTGGTTGCCTTCCTGGAAGCCTTTGACAAGGGCTTCGATAGCCTGGGGCTGGTCTCCGGTTGGCTCGTAATCGCTGTGTAATTTAAAGACACTTTGTGCATCCTGCACAAAAATCACCTCCAAAATTCATATTAAAAAAGTTCGCCTATCAGGCAGAAATTCGTCGAGGCACATCTTCCGTTTTTTGTAAAATTGCCTTTCGACGAATTTTGTTCACTGATTTCATTTTCCCGGACTGGTTATACCCAGCCGGACACCATGAATCTGATGTTCCAAAAAGTATTCTGATTATAGCATATGGTTCTTTATTTGTACAGATAAAAACGAGAAGTTTTAGAACAAACGTTCCGAAACATCCGTTCTTTCGCAAAAATAGGAGTACTCTCGTTTTTGACGAAAATACTCCCTTCACTTCAAATTGTCACCCGTCTTCGCAAATCTATACAGTCTGTTTTCCATACCGTTTTAAATAGGCAGATGCCTGTTCCAGAGACAGACCTATCCGTTCCTGCATTCTTTTCAGGAGCGTTGCATCATCAAGACCTTCTTCCTGCCCTAGCTCTATAAGCAACTGCGCTTTTCCCTGGCTTATCAACCTTTCCGATTCTGTCTCAATTACTGTTCCACCCATAATACTCACCAGCCTTTCCTCATTTTTATTTCCATTTGTAATATGTGTAATGATGGTATTTATAAATCCTTTTAAGTCGATCAGTTCATGATCGGTCAATTCCTCCGCTTCATACAAACGAACCAGTTCATTCCTGAAATATTCCAAATCCCGTTCTGCGTTCTCTATACATCCTTCAGATATCATATCCTTTTCATACCTTGCAATATAAAACGGAATATAAGGGAACAGCTTCTTTTCAACAATATATTCCTTTGTGAATTCTTCCAGAATTACATTGGGGGATTCATAATTTACTTCCTGCCCGTCCGGAAACGTAAAAGTAATTTTCGTAGTCTTCGGAGTTCTCTCCGTCCGTTTGACATAGATTACGGAAAATCTCGGCATGGGAATCGTCGCATGCCCAATATCCCATGTTGCAAACTGCCTTGCAACAATGAACACATATTCTGCAATCCTGATTGCCATAGAGCCGTCATCATAGCTCTGACACTCCAGCAGGTAAACCTCACTCCCTATCTTAATCAGGAAGTCAGAAATCTGCTCTTCTATTTCCTTGCTCCCGTCTGCCGTCTCACTTTCAGTCAAATACCCCTCTGACGGTAAAACTTCCACTTTTGTATCTAACGGGTACTCTTTCCCGAAAACGTCATTAATTACGGATATAAACAATCTCTTGTGCTTGCTCTTCATAGTCTTAAACACATTATCGTAATCCGGTGTTTTTTTCTGCATATTTCTTATCCTTTCACAATATTTCCCTCATCTTAAAAGCAAAATATTCTGTCTTTATTATATCGTGGTTTCCCCATTCTGACAACAGCGAAATCAATGCTTTCGCCTTGAAACAAAACGTTTATTACCGTTCATTCACTCACAGTAACAATCTTTTTATTTATCCGGCAAATATTTTTCTGTTTCTATTACTGTATCCAATACCACATCTTTCAAATCCTGCCCGCTCCTTTTCTTTGGCATAACATCATTCATATAGGATACCAATTCCGGTATTTCTTCTGGAATAATGTTCTGATTGTCACCATACACATCTACTGTAATCAGTTCCTTTGCATGACCCATCAGCTTTGATACTGCTTTTGGATTAAAGTCACTCTTAAGCAGAAGCGTACAATATGTACTTCTTAAGTCATGCCATCTTATATCAGGTAATCCGGCGCTTTTAAGAAGATTTTTGTAATGTCTCCAATGAAAATCCTTGCTTCGCGGTTTTCCATAACTGGAACAGCAGATATAATCTGCATCTAAAAACTGCGATTTCCTACGGCTTCTGTTCTTTTCATATATCTTCCGTTCTTCCAAAACTGCCTCGAAAACATAATCCGGTATGGGAAGCACCCTCTTGCTAGACGATGATTTTAAAGGAAGCTCTCTTTTCGTCATAGTATTCTCGCCACTGGCATTGGGATTCCTGTCTAATTCTTTCCCCAGTTGGCGTTCTACTGTCAAGGTACGATTAATATAATCAACATCTGAATATTTCAATCCATTAATTTCTTGACGGCGCAATCCCATCAACACATTAAACAACACCTGCATATGGATTTGCGTCCTTTTGCTGGCTTCCAGTAAAATCTGTATCTGCTCCATTGTCAGTGTTTTCTGAATATCTATATTCCTGGTATGGTACGGTTTAGCTTCTACAATCTTTGGTAAATTAACCCCTTCTGCCGGATTCACTGAAACCAGCTTATGAGCCGTAGCATAGCGGAAAGACACATTCAGAACAGTCTTAACATGCCGCACAATATGGACTGAACACTCCGCGCGGTTCTTATACAGCCTCTGGATATCCCCTCTGCTTAGCTCCGTCAGTCTTTTTCTTCCAATATATGGAATGATATGATGCTTTACTGTTTGTGAATATACAGAATAAGTATTAAAGCTCCCGACTCTTTGTCTGATATCATATTCAAGCCAGTATTCCAAAAATTCTTTCAACCTTACATGACAGTTTACCACATAGGTGCCGTTACTTAACTCGCCTATCGTTCTCTTTTTAGCATCCTCTGCTTCCTTCTTCGTCTGGAATCCTGATTTCTGCTGTATATGTTTCGTGCCATCCTGATATTTCAGGATGACACGATAAGCATAATTATTTCGTTCAGGCAGTTTAAAGACTGACTTTACATCCCAGTCCACATAATTCTGCCTCTTTAAATCCAACACACTCTCACGCCCCTTCCGGCAGGAAACTATTATTTAAAAAACCGCGAATCTTCTCTGTCTCATCCATAACCTCGCAGTAATATTCAAACGTCGTATTCAGGCTTGAATGTCCAAGAAGCGCGGATACTTTTATCAGCGGAACTCCCTGCTCTGTCAAAATGCTTGCATACATGTGTCTCAGACTATGGACAGTCAGATGCGGAAGCCCTGCCCTTCTGCAGAGTTTCGTCAATGCCATATTAAAGGAAGATGTGGCGTGGGGCAGACCATTTTCACTGCAGGACAAATAATCTCTGTCTATGTAAGCATCACCCAGCCTGGTCTTTCTAAACGCATTCTGCCCGTTTCTTTTTACAACCTCTTCCATAACTACTGCTGGAACTCTGAGGGTTCGATAACTGTTCGGAGTTTTAGGCGGCTTTTCGATTACCTGATATTCTGATATCTTAGCCTGTCCTTTTGGAATAATTGGATTGGACGTAATCTGCCGGGAAATCGTAACAGTCTTTTTAGACAAGTCAAAATCACCGTATTTGAGCCCCGCAATCTCTCCTTTCCGCAGACCTAAAAACAAACCGAGAAGTATTTCCAAATACCAGTTATTCTCCGAAGCCTCTTTCAAGAACAACCGTATTTCTTCCTTATTAAGTACAGTAACATTTGCCTTCTTTCTTTTGTATGGCTTTGTTGCAGGTACAGGGTTATTGGAAATATAACCCTGTACTGTCGCGTCCTTTAGCGCGAGATTTAATAATTCCCGGCTTTTATTACCCGCAGATTCACATATTTTAGACGTCTTAAGAAGTAACGCATCCAAATACTCCACACTGATATAGCGAAGCTTAACCCCTCGGCTCAAATTTGGCAGAATTAAATTATACAGCACATATGACGCCAACATTCGTGTCGTATTCTCAATTCGGGGGCTGTAAATTTCCTCCAGCCAATAAATCAGATAATCTTTTAAATCAAAATCGGACGAAGCGCTCGCATGGTAACTACGGTAAGCTTTGGAAAATTCTTTCTCGGATCGACGATAACTCTTCTCCGCTTCTTCGGGCGTTGCAAAACCGCCCTTTTTTGAGTATTTTGTGGTTCCGTCTTCCTGCAGAATCTTCACGCGGTGATACCAGCTTCCCGCCTCAAAAAAGGCAACTGTTTTCTTTTTTTCCGTCATAAGTAGTGTCACCTCCTACTTGACTGCATTGAGCCACTCATCAAAAGATTGCTGGGGTACTCTTACGAGTTTACCTACTTTTTATAACCCGGAAGGGCTCCTGTTTTTTATAGACTTCCTCCAAAAATTCATAGGTTTTACTACGTCCTAAAGACAGCGCCTTCTGTATATCCGAAGCAAGATAAACCTTCGTATCTTTTTCTTCCATGTTTTTATTTTTTCTCATCGTATATTCCTCCTCGCTTCTTTTTATTTAAATATCGAATATGTCTGCTTGAAAATAACTTATAAATTTTTCTTAAGCACTTGACACACCACCGGATAATTACATATCCTGTTATTTCCATTTATCCGATATTTTCCAAGCAGAACACCCTCTCCGATTTCGAGATTACACAAAATTTTTTTCCACTCTTTCCACTCTTCTCCGCTGATAAGTTTTGCGCAGAAAACAGTTTCCTTTAGTGCCACTTTGAAAAAAAGTACATATGCTGCCTGCAAAAGCAAATTCTGTTCATCCCTCTTGTAGCAACTCATAAATTGTGTTGTGAGCATTACAGATACACCAAACTTTCTGCCTTCCTGCAGAAAACCGCGCAGGGCACTCCCACTCTTCATTGATAGATGCTATACCTCGTCAAGGAGAATCAGATTGTACGGAGACCATCCATTTGAAAGAACCTCTTTCCAGATAATTGTCAGAAGAAATTCCGTCAAAAAATGCCTTTGCTGCTCTGGGAAATCCGAAAGCTGAATAATTGTTACTGGAAAACGGCTCTCCCTTTCTTTCTTATTCCGCTTGCGAATATAAATTTTATCTATTTCTTCATATGGTACGAATCTGGATAGCAGCTTTTCCACATCCTTCATATCCTCCTTCTTTTCCCCGTCAGATTCCAAATACATTTCAAGCGTTTTAATTAATGCTAAAATGTTAAAAACGGAACAATTCTTTATACTTTCATCTACCGCTCTGCTTAAAAATTTTTTTTGTGGATAGCTTCGAATTTTTAAAACACTTATCAATGTGTCAACAATGTTTTTACAGAGTCTTTTTTCATTGTCTTCCGTAACGGAAAAATACCATGGCCGCTCATACGGATTCAAAGTCTGTATCTCTTTTTCTGATTCTTCCATCTGGTTCTTTACAAGTTCATAGTCGCGGTATGATCCCGAAAAATCAAAAACGATCACCCTATGTTTCCTCCATATTCTTTTCTCCAGTTCGCGGCAGCAAAAATATGTCTTCCCCTGCCCAGAACTTCCCAGTATCAGCATATGACCATTGGGCTCATCCACTAGCTGAATCCTGTTGCTTTCTTTATCTCGCAGCATCTTCTTTCTCCTTTCCAAGTGCAACAATATCTACCAAGCCTGAACTATTAAATGTATCCCGACAGAATTTGTAAGTCTCCGTTCCACCACCAATATTCAGCCGCTTTGATAGTCCTTCTGCATCCGTAAACAGCACTCTTTTCTTTTTTGCGATCAGCAGAATCTGGTTTTTCTGCCTCTCTATTGCAGTCCCCTCCAAAATCCTGTCGAAAACTTTTAGTGGAAACCAAAGATAGTCCGAATCATAAGAAATGCGATTTTTCTGTTCTTCCGGCGTACCTCTTTCAGCAAACGAAAATTCTGTTGCCCCCTTTCGCACATATTTCACAAGAAGATTCAGAAACTCCTCGTCACTACACATGTCTTTTTTTTAAAATGACGCAAAGTCTGGGGTTTCTCTGAAACCTGCGGACTGCAAAAAATCAATCCCCTTCCGTCCCCAAAATAGGGAGAGAATATCGCAGATCACAGCCAGATTAGTCATGCGCGCATCCTGAAAACCACGCTTTTTTCTGATTCTTTCTTCTATATCTTCCATGTTTTTTTCTGCAAACCTGCAAAACTCAGACAGCAAGCGCTCCATTACCTCATCCTCCCTAAACCGATTATCATCGTTCTGATACCAGTCTGAAGTACAAAATATATTATAGACCTCTTTTCCCGGCTCAAACTCGCTTGAAATCGCTGCAAGTCCACCATAAACTCTTCCATTTGAACGCATTGCCAGCTGTTCCTTTCCCATAATAAGTTGCAACGCCTTTTTAAATGAGCCCTGCTTTTTTCGCTTTTCATAATATGCCTCCTCATTATATGTAACATCCAGCAGAAGCACTTCATCCTTCATTCTACCTATTTCACGTATCAGCTGCTTCTCCGTCATATTTCCACTTAAAGGGGCGAAGGACGCGCGGTTGAATATTTTGAGCCAACAGCCAATTCTTCCGTTATCCATATCAGAAAGTCTTATAAAGTTTAATACAAAACTAACATCATTTCTATTTTTGGAAAAAATGCTTGATACCATTGCAATAAATGGATATATCATAACTATCAATCTGTCTTTTTCATTTTTGATACAATACATTTCCCGAAAGTATTGTCTGGCCGTCTCTTTCGTGTATTCCAGATGTCTGAAAGTCTTTTTTTGTACCGGGAAGGAACAAATATCCTCCTGAATCCCCAGCATAAACATTTCCTTATGCTGCAGACGACCATTCCACCAGCCTGCCAGCGCGGAGATTTTTATTGTATTTTCTGTTCCGAATATATCCCCTGCAAGACCTTCATAGAGAGCTGTCTTTACAACGTTCCGTGGAATTGCCGTTTCAAAGCAAATGCCCTGCCGGATAAAAAGGTCATAGAGATATGAGGCCTTCATCTTCTCTATCAGACCAATCACCCAGGTGTCAGACCCTTGGAAGTATATTCCAAAAATGGGCATTTCCAGGTTCTCCTCCTCGATTTCTAACCGGTAGGTTTTCCACGGTCCCCTCAGTCCGAATGCACACGTTGCAAGAGTTCTTTTTCCATCGCTGTAATAATCAACCAGAGCCATCTCGCCTGTCTGCAGAATTTCCAGTTTCCTGTCCACCCTCTTCGGTTTCGGTTTCCTGGATGAACCCCGGACTTCTTTTTGCAGGTTCTGTATGTCACCGTGCATCTTCTGTATGCGGTTATCAGCCACACCAACCATATACCCCACATTTCTAACCGAATCCATAATCTGTGCTGGATCAGGTTCATAGGTCATTCCTCTTAAATAACTTGTGTCTTCCATTACATATCCTCCTTGTTTTCCACAAAGTGAGCCTCACTAATCTTTGGAAACTGCCATATACGCGTTTGCGTCCTCATTACATAGCCTTTTCCCTATGCTTTCTACCCTTTCTTTAGGTTTATATTTTTGCAATCTGCAAATGTAATCCTATCCTTTGTGCACAGTGACATTATAGCACCCCAAATTTTTGCTAAGGAACAGGGGGGTGCGACAAATACTATTTTGTGGTATGATGAAGAAAAATGGGAGGAGCGTACGCAATATGACAAACTGCAATATTCTGGAAGAGTTGGGTGAATGTATTAAAAGCGCCAAGCCATCCTGTCGATTTTCCCAGAAACAGCTTATGACCTATTTTTTGGGTGAAAAGCTGGAAGAGGAAATCCGCAAACAGAAAAAACAGAACTATTCTCACGCGAAAGAGATGGAGGAAAATGGATTAGGCGAAAGATTTTTGAGAATGCTCTACAAAGGAGAGCGCCAAACCCTCGCACCCGCCAGACTTATTAAGCTTGCAACCTCTGAAGACTGGACTCTTGAACGATTAACAGATAATGAACCTTTGTTTATCAAAGAAGAAAAAGAGCATCTGGAAAAATGTATCCGGGAATTATATTTTAGGCATTTGCCTGACGCTAATGGAAACCTGGAACTCGGTGATATGGTATGCTCGCTCGTACGTCTGCATTTTTTTGGTACGGAAGCCATAGAGGATCTTCTTATTCCATATAATCCACAAAAATTCACCCCCTGTATGCATTACATTCCATGGGATGAAAAAGAGGAAGAATTACAACGGCTTCTTGAGCAGGAACCAAATTTCCCCGTTTTTATTACAGGACTTCCTGCTTCTGGAAAGAAGCAGATGGTCAAGCACTATATAAGTTCAAATTTTAACGGAACTGATATATTCTGGTTGGACCACTATCCAGATCTTTCTTTGGAGGAACAACTCAGTAATATCCAATTCCTCTGTGAAGAGACTGACAAACCTTCAAATACTGAAAAAATCATTCAATTTCTTCAATACAAAACTTCATCATCTTTATTAATAATAACCATATCCCTTATGGAATCAGATGATTGCAGATTAATAGAGCAGTATTTGGGGGATATTGACCTGAAGATTATAATTATTACAAGAACAACAGACCTGCCCACCTCATATAAGGTAGTCAATATGGATAACCGTCCTGTCGAAAATCTAAAACGATTATTTGATGCACATGCTGCTGAATATAACTGCACTTCTGAAAAATATTTTAGCATGGAAGCATTTAGTGAATTATGTAAGATAACCTCTTATAGCCCGTTCTTTATGGAAATGCTTTCCAAAGTTCTGCTATCTGGAAAGTTGAATAAAGAAGCTATAAACACAATGCTTGATATTCATTCCTGGCATATGGATTGTAAATCATACCCTAAAGTTCATTCCGGCTATTACCATGATGGACCTAAGGCCCAGCTGTCCCTAAAAACCATTACAGAAGACATCCTGATGCACTATAAGAATAAGGAACACGACTTTATTAAAACCAAAGGCTCCCTGCTGTCCATTCTTGCAAAAAATGAAATCCCGGAATCCTTGTTACTAGATGATAACGATATTTCGCCCTCTGATATACAAACAGCAATTAATTTAGGCATCATGCATTATACAGATACAGACAACTCACTTCTGCAGATGCCGTCAATAATAGCTGATATTATCTGGCAGAAATATCCCCTGTCTTACAAAAACTACAAAGAATATATTTTTAAATTCCTTAACAAGCTGTCATTTAGGCAGATAAGACTTATGCCATATGATACTCTTTCTGACCATGTTTTAACAACAGTATACCGGTTCCATTTTCAACTCACAAAGACAAATACTAAGGGCTCCCCGAAAAAAAAATCCTTCACAGAGTGGAATCAAATGCTAAGTGACCTTGTCCTCTATTTTATAAGACTCGGAAATATAAATGCTGCCCAATGTCTTCTGTCCCGCTTATATATTTATGAGAATAATACTGGTCTGCATCATGATTTATCTTCGCTTCCTCAGTTTTGGGAACGTGATATTTTTCAGCTACACATCAATTTTGCAAAAAGGGAAAATCCTCTCCTTGTACTGAACAGCGCTTTGGAGATAATCAAAAAAAGGAAGAAAGAGTACGATTCCTCTGCGAAAGGTACGCACTATATTCTGCTATTCCAAAGAATATACAGCTTCATCATGTATATACTGGATGAAGCATTATTAATACGGCTGTCCACTTCAGAAGATGAGATGCCAGAA
>Ga0137306_100834_pt1 | contig 37061 bp, 13 predicted proteins | sample Inofroosms_March_FD_97187 | JGI IMG/M metagenome (GOLD analysis project Ga0137306, IMG submission 97187) | Mouse cecal microbial communities from Vienna, Austria - N-Acetylneuraminic and N-Acetylglucosamine D2O microcosms_March | ecosystem: Host-associated > Mammals > Digestive system > Large...
TAAAATCTTGAAATCAGTCTGCAATAATTTCTTAGCCGTTTTTGCTGCGCTCGCACACAGCTGTATTATAATAGCACGCCTCCGTCTTCCTGTCAACAACTTTTTTTAATTTTTTTTATTTTTCAAAAAATCACCCTGCATCATTGAAAATAACGCCCTGTATTATAGAAGGGCTGCCATACAAAAACCTGTACGGCAGCCCCTCCCTTCTTCCAACGAATCATGGCCTCTCGCAGCTACAAACTCGCGGCATCGTTAAGGCCTATTTGATTTTTGCTTTTTTAGCAACACCTACTTTATACAACCTGGCCTTTATTCTGGCTTTGTCTTTTTTATTCATTTTCTTATTCAGTGTCACTGTTATGTTAGAAGGCGTCCCCTTGAATGCTTTACTCCCAAATGTGGGAACTTTCTTTCCCTTGAAGGTCACTTTCTTCAATTTCTTGCATCCGTAAAAACTCTGTTTACCAAATGTCTTTACATCTCCGCTTATGCTAAGCGCCGTAATAGATTTGCAGCCATAGAAAGCCTGACTGCCGATCTTGGTCACACTGCTTCCAATTGTCACTTTGGCGATTTTCGTGAACTTATAAAATGCCTTTGCTTTTATCTCTGTGACCTTACATTTTGTTCCCTTGATGGTAACGGATGACAGGATATTTACATTGAATTTCTTGCTCCTCTTTGATTTTAGCCCTTCTGCGCTTACTGTCTTTTTCGCTGCGTTGGTCACAACATATTTTACATTGCCCTTTAGAATATAATCGCCCTTTTTCAGGACTGGGGCTTTTTTGAGAGCCTTCGACGCTTTATTAAGCCCTGCTGCCAGATCATTCAGCTTTTGGGCTGTAGAGCCTGTAGCCGTAGCATTTCTTTGCTTATAGGCATTATCATATGCTTTTTTAAACGGCTTCCAGGTTGCGCTTGTGTATGCTTTCGACCCCTTGTCATATTTCGGCTTTGCTGCATGCAGCGCTTTTGTCAATGCTTTCTTTGCATTTATCCAGGCCGTGTCTGTCTTCAGCGCACTTTCTGCCTGGGCCAACTCTTTCTGAAGCTGAATCAGAGTTTCATTGCCTGCATTTTCAGCTACTGCTTTCTGCAATGCACTGTATGCCGCCCGGTACGCTGACCAGGTACTTGCCGTATATGCCTCTGACCCTGCATTGACGGCTTGAAGCTTGGAAGCGGCAGTGGCAAGGGATGCATTTACGCGGTTCATTATCTTTTCATGGTCTAACGCCAGATGGCCCTGCGCATCTGTCAGGCTGTCGGCCAGCTGCTTTAATTCTGTTGGATTAATACCTACGGCAGGATTTTTTGCGGCATGGAAGGCTGCCTCAAATACTGCCCAGCTTTCCTCACTGTAATCCCCCTGCCCGGCTTCATATACGCTTTCTGCTGCAGAAATTGCGGCCGCCACTGCAGCTTTGGCCTCTTCCTCTGTAATGCCGCTGCTTGGCTCCTTTTCCCATACGGCATAATATGTCGTATCCGCCTGGATGGTCTGCGGCCATCCTGCATCATCAATTGCCGTCCCATCTGCGGACGTACTCCAGCCCTTAAAAATATATCCTGCCCGGCTGGGCGTCTCGGTTGGTTTGGCAAATTCTGTCCCGCTCTCCACGCTTGTATTCGTTGGCATACCCTGCACAGTATCCGTCCCGGCATTTGCATCAAAGCCAACGACAAACATATCCGGCTGCGCTTTGGTGACATTAATCGTGACTTCTTGCGTCTTGCTCCTGCCATCTTCCGTCCCTTCAGCCAGCGCGGCTGTCACCGTAATCACTACGGCGCCCTCCCGTGTGGCTGTCACGAGGCCTGTATCCGCCTGTACAGATGCGCCTGCGGTATTGTTTTCAGCGCCATCTTTTACTGCATAAGTATATGTAATCTGATTTTCCCCTGGGTGTCCCTCCACCTGGCAGGAGGCGTCCACAGCCGCCGATGCGCTCAATGTAAGCGTAGCGCTCTCTGCATCCGAAGGAATCACAAGCGTAGTTCCGCCGCTAATATTCACTTCACGGATGCTGCAGGTGCATGTAGCAGGCTCCACAATCTCGCCGGATGGATAGAACACTTCCACTGTCATAGTTCTCTGATCTTCTGAAACAACAACCGTTGTCTTTGCATTGTCCTCACCGGAGGTTACCTTTTCAGCAACTGCTGCACAGAATGTTTCTGAATTCGGGAAAAGGAAATAATCATGCGCCCAAAACGTGGTAGTTGCTTTATAAGAAGTATCTGCTGCAAATTTTGCCGTTCCTTCCATAATAGAAGAAGCATCATTCGAAGAATCACTGCCATTCACCATGCTCCATACCGTCCGCGTATGATATGGGGCGGCTGAAATTACTGCATTCGGCGTTTTTGCGTTTAATAGATTCACGATCGCTTCATAATCACGGGTCAGCCCTTCTGTTACATCGTCATTCCCGCAGTCATAAAATCTGATATCCGCCATATAACCAATGTCTTTGGTAAAGGGGATTCCGTCACCTCCAGAACGGTAGCCCAGCGTAAACGGATCGGAAAATGACTGGAAATTTACCGTGCCAGAGCCTTGGGAGGCGCCGCCATTTACATACAGACGCTGTTTTCCATTGCTTCCATTGATCAGCAATACCACATCCAGCCACCGATTGGTATGTTCTGCTGCATTTAATGTAAATTTTTCTGTTGGATAACTATCGTTTAACATCCACAGTATCAGTTCTCCATTCTTCAGCTGCAGGGAATACTGATGCCCCTTCGCCAGAATCTCCGCCTGCCCGCTCGTCTGTATGGTATTCAGCCATAGTTTCATGGTAATTGCCATGGCATTTGACCCACTGACATTATATTTCTGATTCTCTGACTTCAGCTGGTCATTAAATGCCCAGATTCCATCCTTCCTGATGATTTCCGCCTCATAAGCCTCGTCTTTCCGTACCAGCGTGGGCGTTTCTTCTGTGCAGTCCAAAGCAACAGGCATATGCTTTGTATCGTCTTTATCTACGGCAACTGCTGCCGCCTTTGGGTACTCTCCCGCAACCGGCGCCGTATACACGATACTGCCAGGTACAGATATCCTCTCATCATCCGTTGTCTGCAGGCCATCCACCGCTTGGTTGAGCGCCTGCTCTGCCGCCGTAATCTCCTGGATGCTTGCATCTTCTTTCTCCAGGATATCTTTTGCCGCATGCAGGGCGTCTGTAAAGACCCTCCATGTCCGGTCGGAATAATCACCTTTTTGCTTATCTTTATGGATATTGTACAGGCTCTGCAGGCTTCCTTTGTAACCCAGATACTCCATGATGCTGCAGCTGTCTTTCAGATTTGCCACAATCGTTTCCAATTCAGCATATGTTTTCTGCCCAGCATCAATGCCATCCGCAGCCGCAAATGCCGTTCTAAATGCATCCCATTCCGCATCCGTATGATAATCCTGCTTGCCGGCTTCATAAATCGGCCTCGCTATAGCCAAATTGCCAGAAAGCTCTGTTTCCAAGACCTCCCTATGCCTGTGGAGCGCCTTTTTCGCACGGATAAACTCATCCAGGCTGCCGTACATCTCTTTGTTTGTCTGCTGCGCCGCATCTTTCTCAGACACAATTTTCCCGCCCTCATAGGCGTCCTTCAACGCCGTGACATCTTTTTCCCTGTACAGCGCTTTTTTATTATCAGAAGTCTCTTCTGGCGGCGCCTGGAACAATTCCTTCATCTGCTTATAAGCCGAAGCATATACAATGGCCTTTGTCTGATGGGCATTGCTGTTGCCGCAGACCGTCAGGGATATTCCGTTCTGGCTCTCCGTAAGCGCCTGTTTTGCCAAGGGGGCCTTGTACGCATGGCCAGCTGCCGCAATGACGCTTCCTTCTGTTTTTACGGTATCGCAGAGGCCGCAGACCGTATCTCCCGTGTAGCCGTCCTTTTCACAATCTGCCTCTCTATATCTCTTAATGATTTCCTGATTGGCAGGATGCGTACAGTCCGAAGAGATAAATTGATACTTGTATGTCGCCCCGTCCACGGTAATGGAAATTATCCCCGCTGATTTGGCTGTGATGCGAAGCATCGAGTTCCTGCGGATTAATTTTGTCAAAGCCTCCGCCTGATAAATACTGTTCTCATTTTTGGGATAAACAAGAACCGCATGCTCGCTTCCTTCTTCCTGGTGCATATAGGTAACCAAATATACGCCATTGTTTTCAATCCCTTCCCCGGAAGTTACTTTCCGATATCCTGGAATGAGACTGTCTGAAGCTGCGCTGTCCTTCTTCCATAACGTAAGTTCATACTTCCATTCCGAATTGCTAGTATCTATGCCGCCAGTGACATCAAATTTCATGGAGCCGCTGACCAGCATCACATATCTGTTATTCACAGAATTATAGATATGGAACGTATCTGCGCCTTCTGTCTGTTCCACTGCCATTGGCGCCGCCGTAGTACTGAACAGGTTGCGGTTTTCATCTTGGACCATATACTTTTCACCGCTCTTTATCAGCCATTTGCCTTCATTCTGTGCATCCTGGGTAAAAGTGAACTCGGCGTCAGTTATGGAAAGATCCGCGTTTGCCTTTTTGGAAAAGGTATTTATGCTTCCATTTTGCTTCGCAGCATAATCACATAGGCCAATGCTGCCTCCCGGCACCTCCTCTACCGTAGCTGTCTCTGCTCCAACGTCTGACGCATCATACGAATCCGCATAGGGAATATCGATTGTTTCACCGACCGGCTTACGCAGGATGCTGTCTGTAACCTGTACCCAATATTCTTTGCCGTCGATAACTGCTTTTGTGGAGCCTTCATTTTTGCCTGTAATCGTAACGATCACTTCATTACGGGTGGAAATCACCGGCTCTGGGCTTCCACCTATCAATTTTGTCTGGTTATGTTCACCATTTTCCGGATAAAGCAGGAAAATACTGCCTTCCGATTCCGCTGTCATCAAATAACTCTTTCCCGCAAGATTACTGTCTGTAATGGATACTTTCCGATATCCTGGTATTCCGCTGTCCGCAGGGGCGTTAGCATCCCTTTCCCAGAGAGTAAAGTCATACACACTATTATTTGTATGGGTAAGATCACTCCAGGCATTAAAACGCTGGGCAGGCTGGTAATATGCGATATGCCTTGTAGCGTTGTTGCCGCCGCCATCTTTATATTGGCACTGCAGGCGGATAGTTCCATTCTCCTGCGGGTTTACTGTCACATCTGCGGCAGACGTTGAGAAATAATTGTCCCCACCGGCAGACGCCTGATTAAATGTCAGATATTTTCCGCTCTTTTCGTTTTTAATCTGATAGCTGTTTCCGCTTCTGGCAAATGTAAATTCCACATCTGTCAGTTCCAGCAGCTCTGCCTGTGCCGTCTCTGTCGCAAAGGCAACGTCTTTATTGGAATTACTTGAAACATGACGGTATACCGGGGCTTTCACAGAGCCGCTAACCACCTGCTCTGTTTTGGCAAAGGCGACATTTTCATTCGGGGCAGCCTGCACAAGATCCCCTTCAGGCTTTTCCTGTACGGTATAAGTCTTTGTAAAAGACTCGCCCTTCTCAACAGAAGTATAGATCGTCTCGGAACCGTCCGCATTTTCCAACGTTGCGCCTGGCGCAAAATCGGAAACATCATACCTCTCATACCATATCTCCGTATTATAGCCGTTTCCCTCCCACAAAAGCCCAACGGTGCCGTCCAGCAGCTCTGTCAGATTGGAATAGCTGAAAGACTCTTCCCCGCCCTCGACATGAAGCTTGTGGTACAGGCTCATCGTCTTATCTTCATTTACCAGTAAGGTATAAATTTTACCATTGGCCCTGCCGCCCGGCCCTTCTGGCCAGGAGATTATAACAGCCTGTTTGCCGTTGATTTTCCTTGAATAGGTAATCGCGCCCATGTTACAGGTAGAAGTCACTGGGCATTCACTGATTTCCACAGGCTGCCCGACATCATATCCGCCCTCTTCATTCTTTGTAAAATCCGCATAAGCGATTTTGCCTGACCATCCACGGTAGAACATACGGACAGTACCGTCTTCCAATTCCACAACTTCATTCTCCGAAGACGTTGTATTGATGTCCGCTGTCCGGCGCCAGGTAATGCCGTTATCAGAGGAATAGAGAAGGCTGGCCTTCTCTGCCCCGCTCTCTGAGCCTTTGCCATGATAGTATGTCCCGATCACAAGCGTCCCATCACTGGTTGTAAGGCCGCAGCCCGGAGAAATCAGCAGCGCCTGGTCGTCTTCCTGTTTTACCTGCCACACAATATCCCTGGGATGCTCCCATGTCCTGCCATGATCCTTGGATGTAATCAGCCAAAGATACCCAGTCTGATACACATGGAAGATGGAATCCCTGTAATAGATATTCTGCTGCACTTCATGGCTCTCATTGTTGATCTGAGGCTGCTTTAAGTTATTTTGGTACGCACCGTTCTCATCCACAGAGTAAATGTTATACCATTCATCTACAGCATAGCCAGTGGGTTTCTGGTTATCCCTTCTCAAAATCTGCGCATATCCATCCTCAAATTCATCTACATAATATAAATAGCGCGTGTCGTTTTCATCTACGGGAGCCACTCCAACGTCTGTATAATTGTCTGTCAAAGCTAGACGCTGCTGCCCATTGATTTCCACATAACCTGTCCCAAGCCTGCCCCCTATGTTCTGAAGCGAATACTCCGTAGGAAATACATCTGCAATACAGTAAAGCGTGCCATCCGGCCCTTCTAGCAGCCCAGGATCAATAGAGGCTGTAGCCTGCCTATGCGAATCCCTGTAAGTGTCAGGGAAATAAATGGGAAATCCATACTCCCAGGTCTTACCGCCGTCGCTGGATACGGAAGCAATCGTATCCAGGCCGTTTCCGTCTGTAGTCTGCGTATAACGGATATCTGCAATTGAAAGCAGTTCCCCATTTTCCATGGTGATCATGGCTGGGATACGGAAGATCTCGCTCCCGGCCGTTCCCCTCGGGAATGGATGCCCAGCCGTCTCATTATTTTCTAACTGTGACATAGAGATTGACCCTGCCTTATCCGTAACAGGCGTCTTATCTTTTACAGATACAACTTCAGCTGCCTTTCCTGCTTTTTCCTTCTCGGATGGAGCTGCCGAGACAGGCATGGCAGAGCATAAGCCTACTGCCATAGCCAAAGACAACCCAACGCTTATCATCTGCTTCCATTTACGGGATATCAATGCATGCTTCATATGCATTACCCTCCTTTCATCAAAGAAGAAAAGGAGAAGGCAGATCCCACTCCAGGAATCTGCCTTCTAGCCTTACATTTTATGCCAGCATATGTTTTCCACACTCATGCTATGGCTTGCTGCATATCCTTTGCATTCTCACGCCATCTGCTACTGGCATATCGTTATTTCCTTTTATTTTACAGTCGCTTTTTTATTCATGCCTGCCTTGGTCAGCATCTTCTTCATGCTGGTACGTTTGCTGGCGCTGGTGCTCTTTGGAAGCGTAACTTTCATAGATGCACTTGTATTCTTGAATGCCCCTGTCTTAATGCTCTTAACAGCCGTACCCAGGAATACCACTTTCTTTAACTTCTTGCATCCATAGAACGCCTTCTTGTCAATGGTCGTTACCTTCTTGCCAATGGATACCTGTGCCAGGCTTGTGCAGCCTGCAAAAGCTTCGCTCTTAATGGATGTCACATTTGCGCCTATCACCACTTTCTTGAGCTTCTTGTAGCCCTTAAATGCCTTGGCATTGATCGTGGTAACCTTGCAGGTCACGCCTTTTACCTTAACGGTAGAGGCAATCGGGGCGGCTGTGATGTTCTTGCTCTTTCCGCCTGTTACTGCTACGGTCTTCTTGGAAACGCTTGTCACTTTGTAACGTACGTTCTTCACGGTAACGGTGTCGCCAACTTTAAGAGCTGGAGCCGGAGCATTCTGTTTCAGGCTGCCCTGGGCTGCGGTAAGGGTAGCTGCCAGACGTTTCAGTTTGGACTTGCTGTTAGAATTCTGCCCTGCCTTAGCCTCAATATATGCTTCCTCAAATGCTTCCCAGCTTGCGGTCGTGTAGTTCTTCTTGCCTGCCTCATATACGTCCTTGGCTGCCGCAACAGCTGCCTTCACGGCGTCCTTAGCTGCTGCAAGCTGCTTCTCTTCCTCGCTCGGTTCTGGCTTCTCTGCTGCCTTTAAGCCATCCTGGGCTGCCGTGAGGGCTGCTTTCAGGCGGTCTAATTTAGACTTGCTGCCAGAATTTTCTCCTGCCTTAGCCTCAAGGTATGCAGTTTCAAACGCTTCCCAGCTTGCATTGCTGTAATCCTTCTGGCCTGCGTCATATACAGTCTTTGCTGCTGCTGTTGCCGTCTTTAATGCTGTCCTGGCTGCTTCAAGCTGCTTTTCGGCTTCGCTTGGTTCAGATGTTTCTGCCTTCTTCAGGGCAGCCTGGGCATCCTTCAGTTCTTTCTCCAGACGGTTTAGCTTCGTTACGCTTGCAGAATTTTTACCTGCGCGGGCGGCCACGAGAGCAGCCTCAAATGCTTCCCATGTCTCGTTGGAATAATCCCCACGCTGTACAGCTTCTGCCGCTGTGATGGCCTCGTTTACTTTCTTCCTTGCTTCTGCGATTTCTTTCTCATCTTCGCTTGGCTGCGTCTCTTCTGGCGTCTTCAAGCCTTCTTTTGCGGCAAGCAGCGCTGTTGCCAGCCTGTTCACCTTGGAAATACTCTCTGAATCCAGACCTACCCTTGCCTCGGAATATGCATCTTCAAATGCTTCCCAGCTCTCTGTGGAATAATCGCCCTTTCCAGCTTCATAAGTGGGTTTCACCTGCTCAAGCGCTGCCTTCAAGGCTTTCTTTGCATTGTCAAGTTCCTTTCCAGTCTCAGATAACAGCTTCAGGTTATCCTGCGCTGCCTCCAGGGCTGCCTTAGCTTCTTTCACTTCTTGCAATGTGCCAGTCTTGTCTGCCTTCTGGGCTGCTTTATATGCTTCCGCAAATACTGTCCAGGTAGCATTTGAATATAAGCCTTCACCACCACTATACACACTCTGTGCCTGGATGATACTTGATTTCAGCCGATCCTTAGCTGCGGCAAGATCTTTGGCTGCAAAAATTTCTGCATTAGCCGCCATTAACGCCCTTTCCTCTGGCGTATCATAAGAAACCTCTGAGTCAATTAATATATCTGCAATAGATGCATAATTACCTGCTCCTTGCAATACGCGAATCTGCAGATAATTACCCACTGTGCCTTCCGGAAGATCCAATGTCTCTATCTGGCCCGAACCAGAATTCCTTGATGTTACTACACCAGTTGTAAACTTGTCTGTCTCGCCAATAGTGTGGTCTTCTTCATTAAAGCTGCTGCCCACAATGCATTCATACTTCTTCACCAGGCCATTGCTTCCAGATCTCTGCTGGAACCTTACAGAATCAAACTCCGAAATATCTTCCTCAAATTTTACGGTAATAATAGCCGGATTGCTCTCTGAAACTGTAAATCCTGCGCCTGCCCAATTGGAGTGCCAAATCGTCCCAGATGCCCTGTCCGTTACATTGACTGCACGCCCATCTTCGCCCGCAGCTTCTTCCGTATTTGCCCACACATCTGTAAACGTAGCCGTCTTCGTGGTGCCTTCTGGGAGATAAACGATACTGGACAGGGAGACGTCCTTACCATCAATATTTGCCATTGCTGTAATCATTGCAGAGCCAAAGTCTACCATGTATACTTTTCCCTCATCACTAACACGGGCAACACTTTCATCAGAAGATTTCCACGTAATCTTTGTACCTGGGTTAATCCATCTATCCAAGAATTCCACATTAAGGGAAATCACTTCCCCTGCCGACTGCACTTCCGTATAAGTCTTGTCAATGGCCATCTTGGCTTTTTCAATCCTTAAATTATCCAGGATGAAATCCTTATAGCCACTGAAATCAAGCATCTGTCCTGCATATCCGCCTGTTGCGGGCGCCTTGGTCGTGGAATAGATGCCAATCCAGTTCTGCCCACTCTCACCTGCGGTAAAGGTAAAGGAAAATCTCTTTGTATCTCCAGCAGCTCCTGCCAGGCTCCAGCTCTCCACATTTCGGTCACTTCCATCGCCCAGGCGCACCTCATACACGCCATCGCTGCCCATCTGATAATCAAAGGACACATTATACGTCTCACCCGGCTGGAAATGGAAGTTCTGCGGAATCGTCTGGTAAATCAGGTTGTTCTTCTGGGACAGACCATTTACCTTGAGGGACCAATTCCCATCCAAAACATCATCCAAGTTCTTGCTGATATAGCCTGCCTGTGAATATGGGTCATGACGCTCAGAAAGATGGATCCTGTTATCTTCTACGCCCTCTGAACCTGAAACTACAAACGGCCATATGCCCTGTGCATTTTCTTCAAAATCGTTGTACAGGGATGTAATAATCCCGTCTTCATCTACTTCTTCTGCAACGTCCATCTTGGTCTCTACCACACGGATATCATCAAAATACGTAGCCCCCGTACCAGCTTCACGCTCAAATGTCAGTGTAGCTGTATTACTTTCTGCCGTAAAGAATACATACATATTCTGGAAATAGCTAAAATCTCCGTTACCTTCTGTATGGCTGTTGGCGTTGTGCTGGTCAGATTTCACGTAATTGTATGCATAAGAACGCTCTGTATAGTTTGTCCCTAATAGCCCGCCGCTAGCTGATGTTACGCTGACATGAGCCTTAGAGTCACTCCTGTTATCCACGCCTACATACAATGCATATTTCTGACCCTTTTTCAAGTTTGTAAGCTTGGTGCTGACAGACACTTCGCCTTCCAGCTTCAGCATATGGTTTGCTTTCGCATTGTCTGCAATAGTTGCTGTCCCTGTACCGGATACTGTCCTGTGGCTATTGATATCTGGATCGTTAAAGCCCATGTCATAGACATACTTGGATGTCTGCCAATCTACTGCCAATGGAGCCTTCTCGCCCTTAAATACTACATAAGGAATCTCTGCTTCCATATCTTCTAATGTAATGGTATTGTTTACTACATTTACAACCTTCTTGTCTGTCCTGCCCTGATCCGTCAGCTTGTATACAACTACATTAGAAAGCCCCTGCCAGTCCTTGGTCAATGTCCAGGTGCTGGTGCCGCCCTGGGTGTTCCAGTGGTACATCTTCAGGTCGTCTGCCGCCAGTTTCTTGCCGTTGCAGTCCCAGTTCCATGGGATTAAGTATTTCTCATTACCGCGGTTACTGCCATCGCCGCCGGTCGGTGCACCTTCTGATATCGTCACGCCGTTGAGTGTGATTGTCCTGCTTCTGTAATTTGCCAGATCGCTGTAGTCATTAGACTTCCTGGTAGCGATTACTTCTGTATCGTCTGTCTTATCCTTGGTGTTCTTCAGTGTAATCTTCATCTCTGGAATCCATGTTTCTCCGGTTCCAAGCGTAACAGCATTTCCGTCTTCCCAATCTACTATCTGGTAATGCTGCAGATATTTGGTAATCAGGTTGTGGCGGAACATAATATTAATATAATTCTTATAGTCGGTACGCCCTTGCCATCCTTCAAAATCTGTCATGTTTAGGCCGCCAAGCAACGGAGCCTGTGCCGCGCCGCCATAAGACGGATAATCAGCAATCCAGGAATCCTTCTGGTGGTTGCGCAGGAAACGCATTACCTCACTGTTCTCACCTTTCGACTGGTTGCCGCCATATGCCAGGTCAGCTGCCCAGTGCTGTAAGGTAGAGTCATACTCGCCTGTCGGGCCCCACTCTGTAGCTACACGCCAGCCAAGGCCTGAAATTTCACGGAACAGCATACGGGTTGCCCATGAATCCTCATTACCTCCTCCAGATGTAAGGTTCCCCCATACATCCACATAGATAAAGTCAAGGTTATTGCCTACCTGGTTATACAAATCTTTAAACCTCTGTTCCCTTGCTCCGGTTGCAAGGTCATAACGGGAGTTGATGCCGATACCCTGGTCAATCCAGTTCCATCCAAAATTACCCTGGGAAAGTTCATTGCTGAATGCCTTTGCCTCTGGGTACATCTCGCTGGCATTTACATGAACGCCAAACAACGCGCCCATCTTCTTGCCTTCCACCAGAAGCCTGTTCATATCTTCAGCGCCGCCAATACGGCGACCGATATCGCCATAATCCGGATGCCCGGAATCGTGGCCTTCTGAGCCATAGCCCTTGAGCAATACGCCCTGACCCAAGCCTTCTGTATTCAGGTAAACCCTCTTAACGCCGTCCAGATTCATCAGGAATGGATTAGCTGCCATACTTCCGAAGTTCATAGCGATACGGTAATTTACCAGCTCTGGAACCTCTTCACTCTTATAAGGGTTGTGCATAATGGAACGGAATGCCACTGCGCCGTCCTGCCAGTCAATGTCGCCATCCTCATTTTCATCGCCTGTAATCGCTACCTTTGCGCTCGGCATAATCTCATGCCCTACCACATAGGTGCGCTCCTCTGTCGTATTCTTGTTCTGGCCATTTTCTGCAACCCTGTCAACCACAACGTCTGTAGTAACCTTCCGGTCGTAATACCACTGTGTACTTCCAAGCCCAACAGAGGTTTTATCCCCATCCTCTGAAACAGTCGCCATAACGCGGGTATTGCTCGCTCCGCCGGCTGATATGTAGGAAGCCACATGTGAGCCTTCATACTCAGAGTTGCTCCACAGGCCTGCGCTCATCTCATTATTAGAAACAAATCCATAAATAAAATCTTCGTTTGATGCGCCATTCGTAAGTTTCATGCCTTCTGTAACGTCAAAATCGCGGTCTCCGCTGATTCTGGTGTTACTGGACATCTTTGCGCCCTTCAGATGCGCATTTTCCTGTGTACTGTTGACAGAAATCAAGCTGTGGTTCGGAATCTCAATCGTCTGAATCGGATAAACTGCATATCCATTTTCATCCACATCTGTCAAGTGATTTTCCACCTTTGTAATATCAAAGGAGGCCGTATTGCCTTCCACGCTAATAACAGCTGTAATCACACAGTCTACGTTCTCGCCTTTCAATGTCATTTCATAGGTTGCCGTCTTATCTGTAAAGGTAGGCTTTACATCTTCTTTTGTAAGCGCAATAGATACGCCATTAATTTTTACTGTATTAATCCTGTCAGGCTGGCCATAAAAGGTCTTGCCATTTAATGCGCCCTTCATATCATACTGGACAATACTTGGGAAATTCCTTGCCACCTGTACAGACATCGCATCTGTCTGCAGTGTTTCTTTCTCTGTTACTTCCCTTGAAACAAGCACGATATCATCCGCCACTACATCTGCGCCCTCAACTTCAACCTCTGTGGTGGCGTCTGCATACCCTGCTTTGCTGACGGTAATATCATAAGCGCCATCAAAAACTTCCAAATCATAAGTTCCATCTGCGCCTGTTTCCGCACGGCTCCTGCCCGCGGAAACCGTTGCTCCAGAAATCGGATTGCCCTCTTCATCCTTTACGGTTCCAGTTACATGCCAGCCTTCTGCCATTTCCTGTCCCGTATAATAAATACTGCCTAAATATACATGGGTAGCCGTGCCGTTAAAGCCCGCACATTTAAAGGCAATTTTGCCCTCTGAACCATGTGTCAGGCCACTCGGCTCATTCTGGAATACTTTTATCCCTCCTACCTCCAGGCTAAATTCCCCATTTCCTGTCCAACTAATACGGACGGTTGTCCATTTCGCCTTGACTGGCGCCTCCACACGGCCTCCAGTATACCAAGGGCCATTTCCTCCATTTGAATATTTCTGCCAAAACCATCCATCAGCATCGTATCCAAGGAACATACCTTCTCCAGGACCTTTATAATCCAGATATACACCAAAACGGGTCGCTGTTTTATCTGTCATTGGCCATACGTCAAACTCAAAAAAACCTTCCTTCGTGAAGTCAAACGTGTTCGGATTTACAAACATTGCCGGATACTGCGCCTTATTTGAAGCGCTGTTCCCATTGCCTGTACCGGCCTTCAGCTGCAGGAATTTATCCTTTATAATCTCGGAATCATTTCCGATTACTGTTTCTGGATCTTGCTGCCAATCATCGCTAACCCCATCTACCGGAATCGCCCTTGTCGTAATCTCCGGTTCTGGGGGAGCCGGGGTCTGTTCTTCTGCTGCCATTACCTCCGGCGCCTGATCCTGCGCTTCACCTTCTGCCTGTACATCACTCTCTGCTTCAGGGGCATCCTCACTTATGCCTTCTGTCTGCTGTGGAGTTTCTTGGTCTTCCACATCTGTCGTGTCCTTCGTATCCTCCTGCTTTTCTTCCTCAACATCTTCCGGGGCTTCTTCTGAAGCCTCTTCCACTGCCACGGGAACCTCACTTGCCCATGCTGCCATGGGTGCTGCCGTAATTACCATGCTAATTGCCAGCACGTAACTTAAAAATTTTGTAACACTCCGCTTTTTCATAAGCAATCACCTCGTGCAATAAGCCTGCGGCCATGCCAGACTGCCGCCTGCTTATCCTTTCTGGGTGGTATAGATTAGACATCCTTTCGAAGGCGTCCCCCTTCTTTGACTATCCCATCCATACAGTTAATAGTTTCACCCTATTTGGGTTTCATCATGCAGGATACGTTCCTGCATATGGAGATAAAGGTTGATAGTTACATTTATCCTAAAGTCCTCCTATGGGAAAGAAATGCATCAGGGCTGTATGCACCCCTGCCCCCAGCAGAAAACCTTGGGTACCAGATTATGATTAAAAAAGAATGGGGAACACTTCCATGCCGTTACCGTTGTTCGCTGTTTACTGATTTTTAAAGTTAATTAACCAATCGTGACATAGCGAAACCTCGCATAAATACATGCTTTTTAAAAAATTTCCCATCCTTCTCCCTTATGATAGCATAAGGCCATATCCATCTTTTTGCGAAGGATTTATACAATCAGAATGTTGATTTGCGTTAAGATATTGTATAAATTCACCACGTTAAGGTAAGAAGTATTTTTATGACGTTGTTGTAATTATATATTTTTCTAAAATATGCTAATATTTTTTATGCATTCTTCCATGTCTCAAACGTAGTGTAAGTATAGCAGATAATAGAGGTAAATTCAATAGAAAATTTACCTAAAATTTACTAATTTTCTTGTGCAATATTACTTGAAGCGGAAATTATTTATGTAGACATACCCATATGATTAATACACAACCGCTATATTTCGCTGGAAAGCATAGAACATATCCGCAATGCAATGAAACTGTTAAGAAATAACTTTTAACTTGTACACAGATTTGTGAATCACGCTATCAGAGAAAAAGACACACAATAAAATTCCGAGGAATGCCCATTTTACCACATTCCTCGGAATTTTATTTTTCCTGTATAGAATCCCCTTTTTTAATTTAAAGCAATCTCTTAGGCTAATACTGGAACACAGCCACGCCAAATGCTGGCAGCGGGTATGCAAAGGAGAACGGATGGTTGTCACATTCCTTCTTCACCGCCCGGTATGTTAAGGGGCGCTCTACGCCCTGCCCGCCGTATTTCTTGTCATCGCTGTTGAGGATCAGCTTATACTGCTTCTTCAGCGGCACGCCTACCCGGTAATCCTCACGTTCCACTGGTGTAAAGTTGCAGATGAAGAGCAGGTTGTTCTTGCCGTTCTTGCTCTTCCTCACAAAGCTGAAAATACTGCGGAAGTTATCGTTGGCGTTCATCCATTCGAAATTCTCGAAAGAATTGTCCGCCTCGTACATTGCCGGGTATTTGCGGTAAATATGCAGCAGATCCCGAAAGAAGCTCTGGAGCTGCTGATGGGGCTTCTCCGACAGCAGGAACCAATCCAGTTCCCTTTCCTCGCTCCATTCCCGCAGCTGCCCAAATTCCTGGCCCATAAAGAGCAGCTTCTTGCCAGGATGCCCTATCATAAAAGCATAGCCAGCTTTAAGGTTGGCAAATTTATCCTCTATTTCCCCAGGCATTTTATTAATCATGGAACATTTCAGGTGTACCACCTCATCATGGGACAGTACGAGAATATAATGTTCGCTATGGTTATAACTCATGGCAAAGGTCATTCTGTGGTGGTTGTCCCTGCGGAAATAGGGATCCAGCTTCATGTAATCCAGGAAATCATGCATCCATCCCATATTCCACTTATAGCTGAAGTTCAGGCCATCCTCCTCCACAGGCTTGGTCACGCCTGGCCATGCGGTAGATTCCTCTGCAATCATAACCGCGCCTGGGTTCCTGCCCAAAATCAAGGTGTTAATGTGCTTGAAGAACTCAATGGCCTCCAGGTTCTTATTTTCCCCAAACCGGTTGGCAACCCATTGTCCGTCCTGCTTGCCGTAATCCAGGTACAGCATGGAGGCCACGGCGTCTACCCGAAGCCCATCTACATGGTAATGCTCAATCCACATCAGTGCGCTGCCAATCAGGAAATTCTTCACCTCTGTCTTGGCATAGTCAAAAATCTTGGTACCCCAGTCCGGATGCTCCCCTTTCCTGGGATCGGCATATTCGTACAGGCAGGTGCCGTCAAATTCTGCAAGGCCATGGGCATCCCTTGGGAAATGGGCGGGCACCCAGTCCAGAATCACGCCAATGCCGTTCTTATGCAGATGATTTACCAGGAAAGCAAAATCCTCAGGCGTTCCATACCTGGAAGTGGGAGCATAGTAGCCCGTCACCTGGTAACCCCAGGAACCGTCAAAGGGATATTCGGATATCCCCATCAGCTCCACATGGGTATAGCCCATTTCCTTGACATATTCTGCCAGCTTTATGGCAAACTCGCGGTACGTATAGAAGCCCTCGTCCTCCCTGCCCGGATGGCGCATCCAGGAACCGGGATGCACCTCATAAATCGCCATCGGCTGGCTGTAAACATCCTTGCAGGTCTGGCGCTTCTCCATCCATTTGCCATCACTCCACTTAAATGCATTGATATCTGCTACGCAGGAGGCGTTCCCTGGACGCAGCTCCGAATAGTTGGCATAAGGGTCTGCCTTATAGAGCTGCCTTCCATCCGGCGTCTCAATATAGAATTTATACAGATCCCCCACCGAAGCCCCTGGAACAAAAAGTTCATAAATACCCATCGGCTCCAGGCGTTCCATCACGTCCGCATCTGTCTGCCAGTCATTAAACGTGCCGATTACGGATACTTTTTCTGCATTCGGCGCCCATACGGCGAAATACACGCCCTTTTTCCCTTTTTCCGTGATCGGATGCGCGCCTAATTTTTTATAAATGTCGTAATGGGTCCCCTGCCCCAGATAATACATATCTAATTTTGAAAAATGTGCCATAGTAATACCCTCCTGTGGCCGCTGTGGCCACTCCTTTCCTTTCCCAGGCGCTTCGCGCCCAAAATCAATTGTCAAAATCTCTTTCCCTTAAGTACAGATAGCCTTCGGGGCTAAATTTCTTCCTGCCAAATATTTTCTTCAACCCACCTCTTTCCGCACTGCTGATGGCCTCATCCACAATTTCCTTGACCTCTGTCAGCGTGGTGGCCTCATCCAGTTTCTGAATGCTGCTGATACGGTTATAAAGTGCTAATATTCCCATATCATCAATTTCACATTCCTGTTCCGCCGCATACGCTTTGGCAAACTCTACCAGCTCATCACTGGTAAAGACTGGTATTTTAATCCATTCCGTAAATTTCTTTGCGAAATTTGCATCCAGGCTTAAAACCTTTTCCATTTCTTTGCGGATATCCTCTAAAATCACCAGTAGGCCATCGGTATCCTGATCCATCAAAAGCGCCAGGCGGGCAACTGTTTCACGGTTCATTTCCCCTGCCCGTTCTATAATCAGATATCCTCCTGCTACTTTTTTCAGCAGCAGGCTCAAGTCCTTCTGGTTCAGGGACGCCCCAGTAATTTTGCCAACCTTCCCACTGGGATGGCCGCCGCTTTTTTGGATTGCGCGGATAAAATCTGTAGCCAAGACGGTCTTACCGCTGCCCTTTCCGCCAGTAATAATGATATTGCCATTCGAAGAACTGCCGTTTATGGATTCCCGGTTGGCAACGCCATCCAGTACGCGGCAGAGCTGCCTCTCCATACCAACAACTGGGACAAAATAGGAGAAAATCTTCTTCTGCTCCTCGCTGAGCCTTGCCCCCGGCTCTTTCGGCTCTTCTTCCATCCGGGGGACGGAATACTTCTCTTCCCGGGAAGCCCTGGCAGCACGGAATACCGATTCCAAAAATTCCTCTGCGTCTTTCTCTTTGCTGCGGACAGGCTCCTGGCGAGCCTGCTTCTCAATCAGCTTCTCCAAAGGGATAATAGAACTGTTCTCCTTCCGCTCCCCATGTCTTGCAAATGCATTGGGATTCGGCGTTCCATATGGCATCTCTCTGTGACGCACGGAATCTATGTCCCTTTCCCGGAATGTGCGGGAGGCCATCCGTGAGACATTTCGCGCCACGCCAGGCGCCTGCTGCCCGACCGCCTGCTGCTCTGCTCCCTGAAGCACCTTCTCATGCACGGCATACTCCTGAAGCTCATCTGCTCCTCCTTGCTCATCAGCCTGCTGCAGCTCGACTTCTTCTTCCTGCATGGCGGCCTGCTGCAGACCGCTTTCCTCTTCCTGCATGGCGGCCTGCTGCAGACCAACTTCTTCTTCCTGTGCGTTATATGCTCGGTTCTCTCCCACGCTGTCCTGCACTGCTGTCTGCGGCTGTTCCTCCGCTTCTTCCTGTGCGTTATATGCTTGGTTCTCTTGTACAATATTTCGCACTTTGGATGGATGCAGTTCCCCTGCCTCCTCCTGTGCATTTAACGGCTGCAATTCGCCTGCTTCTTCCCGCATATTAGATGGCTGCTGGCTTCCCATTCCTTCTGCTGCCAGCTCTTGTACTCCATCCGTATCTGCAAATCCTTGCCCTTCTTGATAATCGTATTTCCTATTATAATAGCCTTGTCCCGCATATTCCGGCTGGCCATACCCGTTTTCTGAATATTCTGGCTGGCCATACATACTATTGGAATCACTTAGCTGCCCCTCCCGTTCCGTGGGCTCTAATTCCTGGCCATATGCCTCTGGGAAGGGTTCCTCCTGCCAGCGCTGCCCTTCTGACATATTCTGAGGATCTCCAGCTATAGAATCTAGCATATCCTGATACCGCTGCCCTCCAAGTTCTTCAGCAAAGCTCTGGAAACCTATATCTTCGGATTCTGATACATCCTGATACTGTTCCCCTCCAAATTCTCCATCCGAACTCTGGAAACCTATTGCTTCGGATTCTTCCACATCCTGATACTGTTCCCCTCCAAGTTCTCCATCCGAGCTCTGGAAACCTATATCTTCGGATTCTTCCACATCCTGATACTGTTCCCCTCCAAGTTCTCCATCCGAACTCTGGGAATCCATAATTTCAGGATCTGGCATATGATTCAAGCTGTCCATTAATTGGCTGGCCTCCCGCCATGCCATTGCCTTGGCTGACTCCAGTTTCCGCTGCTGGGCATGTTCCATAACGGCTTCATAGGCTCGTTGGGTCTTTTTCCACCCTGATAAGACTTCATCCACATGCATCTGCCCTGCCACCTGGGGTTCATAAGAAACCCCTGCCGGCACATGCATGCGGTACTGCCCGTCCCACTCTTCCGCAAGATATTCCTGAAAACAGGAATGGAGAGACTGATCTATTTCCTCTTCTGTCTCAATATGCCCAAACTGCCTCTCTTCCTCCGCTGTAGGCTTCTGCGGCTTGGATATCTGCAGATAAGGGCTGTCCTTGAGCATTTGCCGAATGTTATCCATTGTATCCGAGACAGCCTTCTGGCTGCTGGCTTCCTTAATCTGCTGCATGCCCTTTGCCAGTTCCGCTTGAAGGTCTGATGTATGGAAATGCCTGGGGGATGGCTTAGGTTGCAGCCCATCTTCAAAGGGACTGCCTTCTGGTTCCGGCTCTGAGGCTGGCTTTGTTCCTGCCTCAGCCCGCCTCCCTGCCATTCTCTGCTTTCGTTTCTGCCGTTGGAACTGGCGGTACTTTTTCTCTTGTTCCGGATCCAACGGCTGATGGAGAATCTTCATCTCCAGCGCCTTCTCCACATATTTCCCATCTCCAAACCACAGCACAATCTCATCGCAGGCTTCTACGCACTTCTCCCCCTCCCCTGCGCAGTGATAGAGGTATGCCAGCTCAAACGCCCACTCTTCCCTAAAATCCCGCTCCTTAAACTCCTCCAATATTGCAATCTGCTCTTCCAGGGAAGCCCCTTCCAACTTTGCAATCTGATATTGGAGAATATATTTGGAATTGTCATGGGGAGCAACATCCACAAATTCCTCATAATAATCCTTTGCTTCTTCTATATTGCCCATTTTCAGCGCAACTAATGTCAGGCGGTAGAGAATACTCCGCCCTATGGCCGCCCGATCATATGCCATAAGCAGGATTTCCCGGCTATCCTCATAACGCCTGCTCCTGTCATAAATTTCACCGACCATGCAAAGGGTCGCCGCGCTCTTGACTTTTCGCCAATTAATGGTATCTGCAATCTCTGCCGCAGTCTCAAAATCCTTCTCCTGCTGTAATTGTTCTAACTGCTCCACCTTAAGTTTGAATTCGTATCTGTCCAATCATCCCACCTCAGAACTAAAGCCATTAACATAACTATTCGATATCTTCCTAGCCATCTATCAATATGCTATAGTCTACCATATTTTCCCTATATCTGTCAAAAAAATAAAGCATTTGATTCAAATATCTTGTGGGAATTGTTATTTTTTTCCATTCTTCTGCGGTTTCTGATGTTTTTCGACAGGCTGCGCCGTCTCTTCCTGCAGAAATACCAGCTTATTTGCCTCCAAATCCAGGCTCTCCACCTTCTCAAACTCAGTCGGGTCTTGTGGCAGGCCCTTTTTCTCCATCACATGATCGAGGGCATTGCGGATGATATAAAAAATTACAGCCAAAAGCGGCACGCCGATAATCATGCCCGGAACCCCAAAAAGCCCCCCGCCGACCAGTATGGCAAAGACAACCCAGAAAGAAGACAGCCCGGTAGAATCCCCAAGGATTTTCGGCCCTATGATATTGCCGTCGACCTGCTGCAGCACAAGGATAAAAATAATAAAGTACAGCCCTTTGATGGGATTGGCCAGCATAATCAGAATCGCACTGGGCACTGCGCCCAGATATGGGCCAAAAAATGGGATAACATTTGTCACGCCTACAATCACGCTGACCAGCACGACATAAGGCATCTTCATAACGTACAGGCATAGGAAGCAGAGGATGCCGATAATCGCCGAATCCAAAATCTTCCCAGAAATAAAACCGCCGAAAATCTCATTGCTCTTATGAACCGTACGGATAATCCTATTTGCCCTCTTTCCAGAGAAAAGAGCATACACGATCTGCTTGCTCTGCCCAATGAGGGCTTCCTTGCTCATCAGTATGTAAATGGACAATATTATGCCAATAATCACATGGAAGAGCAGACGGACTGCAATAATGACGCCGGACGTCAGCCCCGCTATCAGGTTACGCGTCTGGGGAAGGAAATCCGTCTTCGCCCAATTTTCAAAAAACTCCGTCCCTTTTGTCAGCGCCATTTCCAAGTATCCAGCGATCTCGCTGTCCTCATTCACATAAGCGGTAATCCAGTCCATAAAGTTGCTGACCTGCTTTGGCATCGTATCAATCATCCCATTGATGCTGCGGTATAGCTCCGGTATAACCATCTGCAGCAAAACGCCGATGATCACCCCTACGAAAACCAGAGCGGTAATAATACTAACGGCGCGCACCGTCTTTCTCGCTTTTTTTTCACTTTTCATCTTATCCAGCGCCAAGGGCAGCAGATGGCGTTCTTCAAAATTGACAATCGGGGAAATCAGATAGGCCAAGACCAGGCCGATGGTAACAGGCTGTAAAATAGAAAACATGGCGCCGACATTCCTACTTACGCCTTGATAACGGTATATCAGAAAAAAGAAAGATATACTTAGCACAATGACCAAAAGGGCGATAAGGCCCATTGCAAGATAAGGCTTGATGTTCCAGTTCATTTTTTCTTTTTGTTTGGGGGTTTTTTGTTCTTCCAAAGTGATCGATTCCTCTTTTCTAACTAGGAGTGGCAACTGTTTTGGCAACGATTTTACATTTGTAACAATTTTACATTTGTAACGATTTTACATTTGTAACAATTCAATACTTTCATAATTACCTATCAAAATCCATTTAAAATCGCCTACACCAATGGGATTTTGACACTTTTTCATCATTTTCTCACGTTCAGCGCAGTAAACACACAGACCTACTGAATAGTTACTTGTTACAATATGTCTAGTGCGTCTCTCTCAATGTGTTTTATTATTCCATATTGTATAATATCTACTGTTACACTTTATAAAACGAGTGAAACGGAATAAGTAGCCATACAGGTCGCTGCAGAATCACATTCAATGTCAGCTGGTTCAGGCGCTCCATCCCCTTAAGCAGACAATTCAGGGGCGTGCTTAGTGGAGGGGAAATCCAGCGCTTAGGAAGGCTGCACGTGAAGGCTCTCCTGAACGTGCAATGTACCACGCCCTGCATCCTACCGTCTGCATGCCTTCCTTAGCGATTAGTTCCCCGGAACGTTGCCCCGTCTGCGTAGGGGGTGGAGCGCACGAACCAGCGTCCGTTTCCCGTTTGCATAAGAGATAGCGCCTACAAACCAGCGTCCGTTTCCCGTTTTATACTTACCAGGATTCTATCCTCTATAGTAATTAATCAAGCATCCCTTTAAAATAATGGTGCGTTCATCCTCCGTCAGCGCGCCCATTCCAAGGGTAAACTCCTGGAGCGCCCCATCCCTTACCACATAAGCTGGAATCTGGGACTTCTCTTCCTGCACTGCCTGGCGGATATCAGGAAGGAAAATATAGTCGCCATTTGCAAAAGGCAGTTCCCCAGCTGGAATCAGGAAAGGCAACATGCCCCAGTTAATCAGGTTGGAACGGTAACGCTTGGTAGCGTACTCATTGGCGATATTCGCCCATCCGCCCAATACCTTCTGGCAGGAAGCGGCCTGTTCCCTGGCGGAACCATCTCCTGGCTTTACAGCAAAAATCGTACTTCCAAAGCCTAAGAACGCAGGATCTTTCTTCTCTGCAAAAGCTTTGTCTGGGAAGGCTCCCTGGATGGCTTCCATGACAGGCTTCAGCTCCTCCAGAGCCTCTACCGGGCATTCGCCGGCTTCCATGGCCTTCTGTGCCTTCTGAACTTCCTTGGCGCGGCCCACATAAGCAGGATCCTTGCGGGACAGGGTAAACTCTGCCAGACCCAGCGGGTTGGAACGGTAAGATGAAGTCTCGCCGGATGGTATTAGCTCGTCTGTTGTCGTTACTGGATCGTGAATCTCAGACACCACCTTCAGCACCATATTCTGGGGCAGAGGACTCATTGCCGGCCAGTCCTTGATGTTGGGGCCAAACTTAATCTCCTGTGCCGGATCCGCCGCGCCCTTGCTGTCAAAGACACGGTTGGCATAAATCTGGCTGTCAAAATGGTATTTCGGATGGCTGTATTCTACGTCTACCTCGGTTGCGGCTGTCAGATAGCCTTTGTTGGCTGCTGTTGCTGCAATCGAACGGGCATCCATCAAGGCTACGGAAGCAATCTGCCCGCTCTGGAGCTTGCTCCCCTCTCGGTTGGGGAAATTCCGGGTGGAATGGCGGATGGAAAAGCCGTTGTTGCTTGGGGTATCCCCTGCGCCGAAGCATGGCCCGCAGAATGCAGTCTTCATCACGGCACCTGCGCCCATCAGCGAAGCTGCCGCGCCATTTTTCACAAGTTCCATGTAAACCGGCATACTAGCCGGGTAAACGCTTAAAGTAAATTCATCCGAACCAATGCTGGCTCCTTTAAGGATGTCTGCCGCATCGCAGATATTCTCAAAACCGCCGCCTGCGCAGCCCGCAATAATGCCCTGGTCGACATAGAGCCTTCCGTTTTTCACCTTATCCTTGAGGGTAAAGTCAACAGCGCCGTCCAGGCTTACCTGTGCCTTCTTCTCACAGTCATCCAAAATATCCATCAGGTTTGCATTCAATTCCTCAATCGTATAAGTGTTGCTGGGATGGAACGGCATGGCAATCATTGGCTTCACCTGATCCAGATCCACCTCAATCATACCGTCATAATAAGCCACCTGACCTGGGTTCAGTTCCTTATATTCTTCTGTCCTGCCATGAATCTCATAGAATTCGCGGATGATATCATCTGTTTTCCAAATAGAAGACAGGCAGGTCGTCTCCGTCGTCATCACATCAATGCCAATCCTGAAATCTGCGCTCAGGTTTGACACGCCTGGCCCTACAAATTCCATTACCTTATTATTTACATAACCATTGGCAAATACGGCGCCGATAATTGCCAGGGCAACGTCCTGCGGCCCTACGCCCTTCTGAGGCTTCCCTGTGAGGTACACGCCTACTACCTTGGGCATATTGATGTCATACGTTTTATTCAAAAGCTGCTTTACTAGCTCCGGGCCGCCCTCGCCCATTGCCATCGTGCCCAAGGCCCCATAGCGGGTATGGGAATCCGAGCCAAGGATCATCCTGCCGCCGCCTGCCAGCATTTCCCTGGCAAACTGATGGATGACCGCCTGATGCGGAGGTACATAGATGCCGCCATACTTTTTCGCGCAAGTCAGTCCAAACATATGGTCGTCTTCGTTGATCGTCCCTCCCACGGCACACAGGGAATTGTGGCAGTTGGTCAGCACATAAGGTACGGGGAACTTCTCCAGCCCAGACGCCCTCGCCGTCTGAATAATCCCTACAAAAGTAATATCATGGGAAGTCAGCTTGTCAAATTTTATCTTCAGCTTCTCCATATTTCCGGAAGTATTGTGCTCCGCCAGAATCCCATAAGCTATCGTATTCTGCGCTGCTTCCTCCCGGCTTACAGCCTTCCCAGCCGCTGCCTGGACTGCGGCCTCTGCCTCACGTCCTTCCGCAATCATCTGGGCGCCATTGACCAGATAAACGCCGCCATCGTGTAATTTTACCATTTTTGTCCTCCTAAATCATTCTGATGTTTATAGCTGTTTTGTATTTTTCAAATAATTCCATCTTATAATTCCGTTCTTTATTATAAAGTTTTTTGCTTTTTCCTGCAAGATTATTTTTTATATACTTGCCGCCCTCGCCTGTTCCTGCCGAAAGCCAATCATTACCTTAAATAGATCCCCATCCAGGTAAATCTCAAATTCCCCTCCCATCAGGTTGGTAAGATCCTTGGCAATGGAAAGACCCAGCCCGCTTCCCTCCGTGCTTCTGGAGATATCCCCCCTTATAAACCGCTCCGTCAGTTCCTCCGCCTGGATATTGAGCGCATTTTCGGATATATTCTTAATGGAAAACCACACATATGCCCCGTCCGCAGCCATGTCCACATATACCCTGGTATGTTCCATGGCATATTTGGCGACATTGTTGTAGAGGTTTTCCAGCACGCGCCAGATGCGCCTCCCATCTGCCATCACCACTACCGGCTCCTTCGGCAGCTTCGTGATTACCTTAAGCCCCCTGTCCTCAAATTTTTCATCAAACTCCCCTTCTGTCTGATGCACCAACTCCACCAAATCAATCCGCTCCATTTCCAGCTTGATATTGCCAGAGGTAATCTTCGAGGCTTCTACCAAATCCTCCGTCAGCTGCTTCAGCCGCTGGGACTTGGCGTCCAAAACGGCAATGTATCCCTGCACCCGCTCATTTTCCAGCTTCTCCCGTTTCAATAGATCCACATAATTGATAATCGAGGTGAGGGGCGTCTTAATGTCATGCGATACATTGGTAATCAAGTCTGCCTTCAGATGTTCATTCTTGACGCTGCCTTCCACCGCATGGAACAGTCCGTCGCCAATCGTATTCACTGCCTCCGCCAGCTGGCGGTTATCCCCCCTGAGTTGTTCCCTGTCAATCTTATACTCCAAATCACCAGAAGCAATCTTGCGGATCCCCTCCAGCACCTTCCCCCGCTGCACGCTGTCACGGATGATAAAGACCGCTTCCACACCGCTCAGCAGAAAGAAGAACAAGATACCAGGCATTAAATCATAATGGTTTACCACCAGGCAGAAAAACATCATGCATGCCACAAAATGCAGCCCAAACCAAAAAAGCATCTTTGAAGAGGTCCTCCAATTGCTGAACATCAGCGAAAGGCCATTGACAAACCAGCCCAATATGCTCTTATTCCACAGCACGCCAGCCCGTATCCGCCGGATAAAGCTCAAGTAGAATACCAAAAAGCTCGCTACGCCGAAAAATGCCAGTACGCCCGTCATAAAGAGCCGGCCAGCCAGTTCCTCATTGTTAAACCGATACATCACCCTCCCCAACAGCACCATCAGCAGGATACCCTCTGCCACGGCCATCGCAAACATGATTTCGGTAGGAAACCGGTCAAACATATTCAGGTGAACTTCGCCGCCTTCCTCCCGCCGGCCGGCCGCTATGCTCAGGTAAATCAGGCAGATCAGGGATATCAATATGCTGGCCGCCGTGCCAAAGATGCTGATGTAAATCCATGGATGCATCTTGTCATACTCATCCCTTGCCGCCAGGAATTCATCCTGGTTAGGGAAGGAAGTGTCCACACAGACGAAAAATACATTCCCCTTCCCCCCATACTTCGGCTCCAGCCCGTTATAGAATGCATCCTCCATCTCTTTCACATTCGTCATCAGACGCACGTCATTTTCCTGATAAAAAATATACTTTCCCGCCTTCTCCCCGTACTCTGCCAGCTGCCGGTCAATGGGCTGGCTGATGTTCGTATATGTCACATCGTCATTTCCAATGCTAATCCAATAAGAAACGTTCGTCCCATTTTCTGTCAGATTATAGCGGTTCAGGCATTTTTTATACAGATTGACCTCCACGCCGATATTCTCCAGCGTAAATTCCAGCGCTTCGAAATTATCGCACATTTCGCGCATCGTACTCTCGCCCTTGAGGAACGCATCCCAGATACCCACGCCCCCTTTGGGCAGGTAATCCTCGTCCACAAACTGGTAGTTGGAATGGCACTGTGCAAAGGATAGATCCATTTCCTTCAGCAGTATCGTCAGTTCCGCCTCATTCAGATTGTAGAGATCCCCAGCTATAACTCTCTGGACAATCTGATCCAGTTTCGGTTTCTTGGAGGATTCCTCATCCTCCTCCTTGTCCGTCTGGGCTTGGGCGACGGCAGAAACTTCCCAGCCATCCGATACCATAGACATGCTGTACGAACCGCCATAGTAATGCTCCACATTCTGGACAACGCTTTCCTGCAGCTCTGCCGTCATCTCGCCCAGGCTGGAAATATGCTTCTCTTCCTTCAGGACTGGCTCGCCATCTTTATAAATGCTCTTTTCCTGGCAGATCCCATTATCCAGATAATACTTGGAGACAAATTCATATTGCGACATGGAATACCCCCGGGACCATTCTGCTAAATCACCCAGGGAATAACTGACCGTACGGGCATTTTCTGGTTCGCCCAAAACACCGCGGTTCAGCTGCCGGTTATTGAAATAGCTGCGGACATCAACCAGTTTTGCATCATCGTAATTTCCATCGGTCTCAAACTTGCGGCGCAAGTCAATAAAATGAAAGATCTCTTCCGTGACATTCAGGAATTTTGTTGAAAAATAACTGGAAGACTCAAAACTCTTATTCTTCAAATCGCCAAAATCAAGGATATTTTTCTGTAACAGCGCAGAGAGGACTACAAGCATCAGCGCCAAGATTACCGCAAAAACCAGCTGGGCAGCAATCGCTATCACCTTCATACCTATAGAATAACGTTTTTTGGCCATTTTGGCACCACCCTTTCTGCTGTTTGGCACGGTACTTTATTTTGCTTTCTCAATTTTATAGCCTACCCCCCATACAACCTTCAGGTAACGGGGCTCCTTGGGATTAATCTCTATCTTTTCCCGGATATGGCGGATATGGACGGCCACCGTATTGTCAGCGCCAATGGCGTCCTCATTCCAGATACTCTCGTAAATTTGATTAATGGAAAATACCTTGCCCTGGTTCTTCACCAGCAGCAGGAGAATATTGTATTCAATGGGGGTGAGCTTCACAGCCTCATCGTCCACGACCACTTCCTTCAAATCATCGTTGATGATCAGGCCGCCCACCTGGTAGACACGGCTGTTGTTCTCTGTGGCATTGCCCAGTTGGGTATAACGGCGCAGCTGAGACTTAACCCTCGCCACCAGTTCCAGGGGATTAAAAGGCTTGGTCACATAGTCGTCAGCGCCGATATTCAGGCCGAGGATCTTGTCTGCGTCTTCAGATTTGGCAGAAAGGATAATAATGGGGATGCTGCTGTCCTCACGGATTTTTAAGGTTGCGCGGATACCGTCCAGGCGGGGCATCATGACATCTATGATTAGAAGGTGGACTTCCTGTTCTTTGAGGATGCGCAAAGCCTGTTCGCCGTCATATGCTTTGAGGATGCAGTAGCCTTCCTGCTGCAGGTAAATCTCTATGGCATCTACAATTTCTTTGTCGTCATCACATACCAGAATGCGTTTCATGTTTTTTACCTCACGTCTTTCAAATTTTATCTGTTGTTGGTATAATTTCCATTTTATTGGGATATGGTAGCAGATGAATGTTAAGTTATGGAGATGGAAATTATTAAGGTTTCCTTAATACTGCCGTATGGCATAAAGGGATCCTTTCAGGTTTCCTTACCGAAAAGAATGATATACCCTTCCATTCTGCATACCGCCGCGGCAGTCGGCGAGTTCGCTGACAGTTACCAGCTGATAACCTCGGCTAACTAGTTCTGGTATCACAACTTTGGAGGCTTCGGCCGTTGGGTTGTAGAGGTCATGCATAAGGATAATGTCGCCGTCCTTGACATGATTGAGGATTGCGGACTGGGTAGACGCGGCATTCTTGGTCTTCCAGTCTAACGTGTCTATGGACCATAGGATCAGCGGCATGCCGACCGCTTCTGCCACTGTGCTGTTATAAGCGCCTCCTGGCGGACGCATAACCACGGGGGATTTACCTGTTATATTCTGTACAGCCGTGTTGGTTGAGGAAATCTGGTTCTGGGCAGCGGAAATGCCTACCTTAGTCAGGATCTGATGGCTGTAAGTGTGGTTTCCAATTTCACAGCCCATGTTATAGGCGCGCCGGATGATTGACGCATGGGCAGAGACACGCTGGCCAAGTACAAAAAAGGTGGCTGCGCTGTGGTTTTGATCCAAAACATCCAAGATAACGGACGTATAGGCAGACGGGCCATCGTCATAGGTCAGCGCTACCATCTTGCCATAAATGTCCAGCTTGCGGGTGATAAGGCCAAGGCTGTTGTAGTAATAAATGCTATTGGCGTTCCTGACTCTGCAATGGATGACTCTCCCATCTGCAATTTCATAATCTTCAACAGAACCTTCGATTTCTTTGGTCACCTGCCCCTTGGGGCCAACATAAACCAGCTTGCCGGCAGAAGTCAAGTACAGGCCGGCCTGGATGACTCTCTTACCGTCACTGCCAAAATAGTATTTTTTGCTGCGGATGCTGCGGATATCACTGCGGACCAATGTCATATGGCCATTTTTATAATCGTAGCATTTTTTGTCTTTGATGTTGTAGATGAGCGTACAGTTCCCCTTTGCGTCAAAATAATATTCTTTCCTGCTTACCGTTATCCAGGCCTTTTTCTGTTTCTCCCATTTGCTGGTACGGTAATTGCGCTTGTAATACTTCCAGCTTCCGCTTGTATTGGTCATTTTATGAGTAACATAGCCTTTTTTGCCTACCTTGACGTATTCCTTGGCAGAAATTTCTTTCCATCCTGCTTGGGAAGTGCAGATACCCTTAGCGTTAAAATGGTATATTTTGCCATCTTTCAGGACGCATGTAGCATTTTTGACCGCTATGGATTTCCCTTTTGTATATTTGTAGCATTTTTTGGTGGCAATATTATAAATCATATCGCATCTGCCATTTTTGGCAAAATGATAATCTTTTTTATCCATGCTCAGCCAGGTATTTTTCTGGATTACCCATTTTGCGGATTTATAATTATATTTATAATACCGCCAGATACCTTTTGATTTCAAAAGCCTGCAAGTGATATAGCCTTTTTTGCCTACCTGCAGGTACTTTTCAGAAGACAGTTTCTGCCAGCCAGGTTTGGTAATGCGTTTCCCCTTAGCGTTAAAATAATATATTTTCCCATCACGCAGGATGACGGTATCTTTTTTGACTGTTACCATTTTACGCTTACGGTATTCCTGGCACTTACCGCTGGATGGGGTATAGATTTTCGTACATCTGCCGTTTTTACTGAAATAATATTCGCTCCCTTCTACCACCTTCCAGACATTTGCCACTTTTTTCCACGAAACTGTCTGGCGGTTGTAATCATAGTATTGCCAGCTGCCGTCTGCAGACTGCATTTTTGCCAATATGCTGCCTTTGCTGTCCGTAAGATACCACTCCCGGGCATTCGTTTTCTTCCATCCCTTGGAATCTGCGCGCACACCATTTGCGCCAAAATAATACAAGTTGCCGTCACTGAGCGTCTGTGTCTGATTGGAGGCCAAAACCATCCTTCCATTCTGGTAAATGGAAAGCTTTCTATTTGCTGTGCTGTAAACTTTGGCACAATCGCCGGAAAGATCAAAATAATACTCCACGCCAAGGACATATTGCCAGCAATCCTTCTGGACTGCCCAGCCATATGTATTCACATCATACTCATAAAACCTCCAATTGCCGCCGATTTCTTCCATACGGGCTGTGACATGCCCATTGCCGCCGATGTAATATCTTGCGCCGGATATTTCCTGCCAGCCTTGCTTAGTGAGCTGGACGCCATTGATATAAAACAGATAATAATTCCCTTCCTGCACCAGCCCATCTAAAATAGGGGGATCCTCTGTTTCCGGAACTTCTGTGGAGAAATTTTCACGGAAGGAACTCTGGCCAGGATCAACGGATGAGCCTTCCCCTGTGGAACTCTGCCCAGGTTCGGAGGATGAGTCTTCCCCTATGGAACTCTGCCCGGGTTCGGAGGATGAGTCTTCCCCTATGGAACTCTGCCCGGGTTCGGAGGATGGGTCTTCCCCTGTAGAACTCTGCCCGGGTTCGGAGGATGGGCTTTCCCCTGTGGGCATCTGGCCATCATCAGAAGCGGAATTTTCTCCAGAAAGCGGCGGATGGGACTCTGAGGCCGCCCCTTCCTCTTGGATTGACTGGTCAGTATCTGAACTTATATTTCCTCTGGAGGGTGTCTGGCTATCGCTGCTGGCGGACGGGCTCTCCTGCCCGTGGATATCATCCGCCGCGGATAATACTTTCTGCTGGCTTCTATCTCCTTGCGCAGATGAGGCTGCCTGCGTCTGTATTGGCACTGCCGTACACAGCACCGCAAATAAAAGCAAGATGGCAAGCCCTGTCCTTTTCATCCTCCTGGCCTTCTGTTTTCTTTGTTTCATCATAACTACTCATTCCTTTCCGTTTCGTGCATTCTCAGATCCCTAATGTTTCTTAAAGGGAAAACGCCTTTCTTTCTTTTCCTCATTTTTCTCCCCTTCTTCCTTCCACTTAAAATACTCAGCGTCCAGATTCACATGTATCTCCGGCGGGATAGGAGGAATCTCTGTTTCTTCCCCATAAGGGATATTGCCTCTGTCCTGTCCATCTATTTCAATCCCCGTACTCCCTTGCGTTCCCCAGCCATCCTGCTGCTGTGCAGAAAGATAGCCGTCCTCCCTGTTCCAGCCGCTGAGATCAAACATAGGTTCTGGCTCTGTGGACATATCCTCTATCTCCAGCTTTTCCTCCTCCCGTTTCCGTGCAGCCCGGCGGCGCAGGCTTTCTGCAAATTCCTTCCCCGTGACCCTTGCCAAGCTGTCAGAAGCCTCGTCCCGTTTCTGCTCCAGCTCAGGACGGATCCCCATACGTTCAAAATAAGCGGTATTGATTTTTATCTCCGGCTTCTCTACCGCATAGGACTTCCCTTCATTCTGGATCCGCCGTTCTTCCCGGCCCTCCAGGCTCAGGCGCCGTTCTTTCTCCAATTGCCGGTTTACTTCCTCAATCAGCTTTACATATTTGTCCATATCTGCAAAATCACGCAGCTGCCCTGTCAATTCCAGCTGATTCCGCCGCACCCGCTCCCGCTGGCCTTCAATCTCCATTGTAATCTTCCCCAAAGTCCTTTTTACAGCCTCATTGGCGTCCTCCATAATGTGGCAGATACGGTTAATGGCGTCATCCGTATACATAATAGAAGCCGCATAAATATCATCTGCATGGCGGCTGGCCTTCATAATAATCTCTTCTCCCCGCTTCTCACACCGACGCTCTGCCATCTCATGCTTCTGCCTAGTCACCTCATATTGGTCCATAGCCTCATAGACAGCCAAATTCAGCTGTTCCAACAGTTCAAACACCTTCTTTTTTTCCACGACAACCCGTTCTTCGTCCCCCATATACAGCTCACTGGTGGAAAATAATAAATGTATGCTACGAAATATACGTTCAATCTTATCCTGTACGCTCATATCCTTTTCCTCTGTCCTTTACCCATAAATCCTTTTCGCTCCATCGCTTCCTTTTGATGCCCCAGGCTACAGCATCCCTGCCAGCCATTCCAAGAAATTAAATTCATACAGCTGGCGTAAAAATACATTTCCCTGGATAGACTCCATAACCTGTTTGCCGAATTCGCTTTCCTGGCAGAAAGAAACCAGGAAAAAAATCCCCCAGACAATAATCAGTCCCTGTATCAGCCCAAAAAGAGCCCCGCTTAGGCGGTTCACGCCCTCAATGATCGGCAGTTTGGTAAAAATATCCAAAGCATGGATGAAAATTCCCAAGAAGACGCCCACAATGCAGAAAGAAATTGCCCATGCAGCCCGGCTCACCACCATATCCGCCAAAAATTCCGCCCACTCCCCAAAAAGCTGCTGTCCCTCCTCCAGCTTATTCAAGCTGTCTTTGTCATAGACCTGAAAGAGAGTACTCGCATCCTGAGGCAGCTCCAGCCCAAAAACCGTCTGCAGGGCATTCCGTTCCCCCTCTGACTCTCCCAAAGGGGAACGGCTTTTTGCATCTTCAAAACCTTTCCGGGCTTCCTCTGCCCTTGCCTCCAGAAACTCCTTGCATTTTTCTTCCACTGTTTCATGCAGAGAGGTCTGCTTCAGCAAAAATTCCTCTGCATAGGGAGCCGCCATCGAAGCAAGCGCCATGGCGATAAAAAATGCCGCCAGGGAAAATACCATCCGCACAAGCCCCTTCCGATATCCATGCAGTGCAAATCCACCTAAAATAATCACAACAACAATCAACAATTTTCTTCATCCTCCCACTGACTTACACTCCCCTTTACTTCAGGCGGATTTTCTGTGTCTCTCCATCCACCAGGAACACATAATTCCGAAATCCCCCAGCCGGCACAATCTTGCGTATGCCCTTTTCAAATTCACCATGGAATTTCTCTACGCCCCGAAGCGTAACAATCTGGCATTCCAAATCATTAATTATATAGATCTCATCGTTGTCTAAAAAGCCAATGCTTTGGTAGCCCATGGAAAACCCCTTGGCAAGGATCTCAGCGCCATCCAGATTATAAACCTGCATCTCATAAGCAGCCTTATTCTGCCCTCCCGCAAACACAAAACCAAAATATGTATCATTGTAAAAAATACTCTGTATTTCCTGCTCCAGTACAACTTCATTTTTCTGCTGGGGCTTCTGCCCCCCTTCAAAAATCACGGCCTTCCCAGCCCCAAAAGCCACCATCACATCATTGGTAAGGAATTCTACCTTAGGAATTAAAAGCCCGTCATAAGAATATTGCCCGACAATATTGTCAATCTCATTCTGGCCTGCGGCGCCGAAATTATAAAAAGTAATGGTCGTCTTGAGATTGCCGTCGTTTACATCCAATAATGCCACCGCCAGCTTTTTGCCGTCATGGGACATGGCGATGTCCAAGGGATATCCGCTGTTTTTTGTATGAAGCCTCCCCTCTGCCAGAAATGTCCCTTCCTTATCATAGACCTGCAGGTATCCGCTGCCATCCTGCTCCATTAAAATTGCCGCCGTACCTTGGTTCGCCACCTGCACGCGCCGGATTGGCATGGCTGTCTCAATCTGGCCGCAGGAGCCCCGTTTATCCATAATGTATACCTGTTTGCCCTTTTCATCTGCAATGGCGGCATATCCCCCGCAGATATCCGTCATCGGCTCTTGCATTTCATAAGCCTGGTTCCAGATTACCCTGTTATTCAAATCAATGCAGGCTGCGCCATCTTTCCCATATTTGAGGATATTGCCGTCAAAGTCGGTAAACTGCGTGCCTGGGGAATCCTCGCGTTTTATCGTATCCAAGACGTCGTAGCTTGTATATACGCGGGTCTGGATATATAGGTAATATCCGGCCAAGATGATAAGCAGGGTTATAACGGCAAGCGCCGTGAAGAATAAAATTTTCTTCCGATGGCGGGAAATTTTTGCATTCATCTCCGTCACATTCGACTTTATAACCCGGTATTTTTTATCTGCCAAAATTACACCTCCAAACAGATGAGCCAATCGCAAAAGTGCAAAGTGTATGATATAGGGCAAAAATAGTTATGCACATTTTAACATATTATTGGGAATTGTGCATTAATTTTTTCCTAATCTTGGGGAACTGGCCAATGGAACTTTGCGGATAGTAACGATTCGGGGCGATATTTAGAGTTTTGCTACGTAAAAAGCGCCCTTGGGCTTTTGCAAAGGCGCTGGTACAAACTTACTCTCGGAGTAATATTATGGCAGCTGGAGCTTTTGGCCTGTAAAGATTTTATTGCCATCCTCAATTCCATTTAACTGGCATAACTCATCGCGGACCTCCAGGCTATTGTAAATGCTGAGGCAGATGGAATCCAGCGTGTCTCCCGGCTGTACGGTATAATAACGGATCCGCTCCTGCTGGGAGGCGGACGTCTCGGATGTATCCTGAGAAGAATCTGTTTTTTCTGGGGTTTCCTGCTGAACTGAATCAGATTTTTCAGATCCCTGCTGTTTTTCTGATTGTCCAGAATCCTTTGCATTTTTGGAATTCTTCGCTTCTGGCTGGGCATCTGCGGAGGAATCTGCTTCCTCCAACGGCTTAACCTGAGAAGGAATATTTTCCACTACCAGGCTGTCTGTATCCGCCGTGCTGTCTTGGGAGCCTTCTTTCGGATTCCCTGTGGATTTCAGGATATGCAGCGTTTCCTCGACCTCTTGCATTTTGTGGTAATTGTTCACAGTCGTGATTCCCATGACACAGAGGACAACCAGAAAAAAGGCGGAAGCCGTATAAAGGAAACTGCGGTTCTGCCTTGCAATCTGCCTGCTCTGCCGTTCCAAAAGCATGTTACGGTAAGATTCCAATGCCTCCTCTGCCTGTGTTTTCGGCTCTGTCTCATTATTCTTGGCAAAAATCTTTTCCCATGGCTCGTCCGGCCGTTCTGTCGGAGAAGACTTTTTTATAGAAGAAACCTGCGGCTGCTCCTGGCGCTGCAATGCTTTTTTATGCCTGTGATAAGAAGTAGAGGCCTGCTTGTTATCCTGGCTGGCATCCGCGCCTTTTAACGTACGGTTTTGGATGCCCAGGATCTCCTGGAATAGCTTCTGCGGCTGGCGAATGGATAAATCTTCTGTTCGGCCAGTAAAATGCTCTGACGGCTGTGTCTCCTGCGTATGGCTGCTAGACACTTCCCTTGGCTGCGGTTCCTGATAATGGCTATCGGACGCATCCTTTGGCTGCCGGCTCTGATATCGGATATCAGACGCGTCCGCCTGCTGCAGATCCTGATATAAGCTTTCAAATTCTCCAGTCCGGGGCATGGCATCGCTGTCTTTTGGCAGTTCCTGCCAATCTGCAAGGCTGGCCAGCCGTTCTTCCTCGTGCCTGCTGACCATATACTCCTGCATGGGAATGTTTTTTTCATAATAAATATAATATCCCTCTCGTTTCTGGAGGCATCCTTGTTCATGTACAAAAAAAATCTCTTCCTCTTCTAATGGATCCATCAGCATCAAAAGCTTGTCCCGGCCTGCAAAATATTTCCGATGGGCTGATTCCACAGCTGCAGGCAGCTCCATAGGCTGGCCGACCCTTCCCAGGAACCAGCCTACAATCTCCAAATCTGGAAAATACTGTTTCTTGGCCTTGTAAATATAATCCCAAAAACTGTCATCCAGCTTTATGCTGTCCCATTGAAATACAGCGGAACTGCATTCCACGGCGCCGCTGATAAATGTGCAGCGGATGTCCCTGTCTACCTGGGCAGTACCCAGGAATATGGCCGCACAAGGGTCACTCTTTTGGGGCATATTTTGTATATATGTATACACATAATCCTCTATGTAAATTTTATGCCTTCCCCTCGGGCTTCCAACCTGACGGATATTTTTGGGCATGCTTCGTTTTTCCTTGGAAGCATCCTCTTCTCCCTTTTGTAAATCTTCCCTGCAAATAATTTCTATCATATCGTCACCTCTTTTGCATATGGTAACACACTCTCTTTGCAGTTTTTGGAAATCCCTGTCATGCCTCCAAAAAATATTTCGACACAAAAAACTATAATTCTATCCTGCCTTCTAATGCGCGCAGCAGTGTCATCTCATCAATGTACTCTAAGTCCCCCCCTACCGGGACGCCGCTGGCGATCCGGGACACTTTAATCCCTGTGGGCTTAATCAGCTTGCTGATATACATGGCCGTAGTCTCTCCCTCCAGGCTGGAATTGGTGGCAATAATTACCTCCTCCACGTCTCCCTGGAGCCGCTGCATCAATTCCTTCAGCCGAATCTCATTTGGCCCAATCCCCAGCATGGGGGAAATCGCCCCGTGGAGCACATGGTACACGCCTTCGTACTTGTTTGTTTTTTCATAAGCCGCCAAATCTCTCGTGTCCTCTACTACCATAATCGTCTTATGATCTCTTCTGTCATTTCCACAGATTGGGCATAGCTCATCATCTGTAAGGGTAAAGCACTGCCTGCAGTATTTTACTGTCTTGCGGGCTTCCAATATAGAAGAAGAAAGGTTTTCCACATGCTCCAATGGCATATTTAAAATATGAAAAGCAAGCCGCTGTGCCGAC
>Ga0137306_100836_pt1 | contig 37052 bp, 42 predicted proteins | sample Inofroosms_March_FD_97187 | JGI IMG/M metagenome (GOLD analysis project Ga0137306, IMG submission 97187) | Mouse cecal microbial communities from Vienna, Austria - N-Acetylneuraminic and N-Acetylglucosamine D2O microcosms_March | ecosystem: Host-associated > Mammals > Digestive system > Large...
AATATAGTATCTGAAGATATGTTGCAACGCATACAATGAAGATGGGAATAACGGTCTTGCGATTACCTTGATTCCATTTTATCAAGATGGCCAGACTTATCATCAGGGCTAATGATAGACTAATCGTAAGCGATATTGGCATTTCAATTTCATCGGCATTGGCCTTCGGAACAACCCAAAACATAATCATTGCCTCTATAAGAAGCAATCCGATTAATAGCCATCTCCTTTTCGTCGTTAAATTCTCCATCGCGCAGATATTTTGATAACAACAAACCATAAAAGAAATACTAACCCTGCCGATACGACAACGGCGATGATTGTCAAAGGGATTACCCACGGCCAACTTTTATAATAGAATGCCTTTAATGACGTTAATTCTGTTACAACGGTCGGTGCTTTTGCCTTTGCTTCACTGAGCGATTTATATTCCGTTATACTGTCAGTCTTAGTGTCTATTGCAAAGTAATATTCACTTCCTGGTGTTTCGTCGAGATCATAACGTTCTCCCGAAATAGAGTCGCCTGAAACCTTAATTTTAGTAACCCATTCATAGACAAACTGTCCGTCTTTATGGAGAAATCCGGTAAAATTTTCTCGGGTCAAACCATATGTATGAGATTCTATCTGATAACCGTTAGGCAATTCAGTCTTATAATACCCATCCATTCCGCAACCTGTATCAAAGATTGACGCACAGGCAAAATCTCCGACAAGACCGGTGAAATAGAACGAGTATATAAACACGAATGGCGATAACAATGCCAATATAGTGTTACGTTTCCTATGCTTCCTGCTTAGCCAACATACAATACCGGCCAATGGCAATGCAATCACCACCGCCAGTAAAGTAAAGATAATCAGATGTATTATAATTCCGAGTATTAAAATCATGGTAGTTGGATTATAAGGATAGTTTTTCGGTCATCAAATCAATGGTTACCGTAATCTCTTCCGGTATTAGACCCTTGTATTGCACATATTGCCCCACATACTCCGGAGTGTATTCTGTTGTGAGATATATAGTGACGGTCTTTCGCCCATTCTGCCAGACACCAAGGTATTGTTTGAAATACCGGTCAATAGGAAACATCCTTATTATCCTATCGACGGATGATGTGTTTCCGGACTCAACGCATTTGTACCCGCCTCCATCTCTGATTATTTCTTTCGGAAATGAAGATTCCAGAACCCATTTTGCGGTTTCATAATCTTCACGGTCAATATCGAATACCGAATTTTTGCCGTAATAATTCTTTATGGCTTCTTCTTTGCTTATAATTATATCTTTATGTTCCGATTGCTCGTTGTATCTATTCTCAAAGGTCGCCTGATTTATTGCCTCAATGTCTTTCTCTCTGTAATGAGCTGTATTGTATCCCATATGATAAATTGCGACAATAGAAACTGCTATAGCTATAACAATAAGGAGAGCGATAGAATATGCGATTATTTTTCCGGCCTTTTTCATATTATGGAGTAAATTATGAAGAATACGAATACTGCCAATAGTGTGAAGATCATAATATTTACGACATAGCGGTTCTGTTGGCTTGAACCTTCATAATCGAATATTTCGGTTCCGCCAAACTTTTCAATGGCTTGTCTTACGCTCCTGTTTCGGCATAATTTGCCAGATAGTCTTACGTCGTGGAATTTTTCTCGTTTCCCTGCCAAAGTCTTTATGCCCAGACAACGGAAGCAGTGCCCCATAGCGGTGCGCCATGCTATGTCGCATTTCTCGATTTCGTCCCAATGCAGGAGTTTATTCTTGTGCCAATCTTTTATAGTGATTCCGGTTTCATCAATCATCAATACGCTGCGTCCATATTTCACATATTTGAATATGTAAACGACCATGCCGATAGCGAAAAATACCAAACCGCCAACACTGAGAATATTCCAGCCCTCAGTGCAACCGGCCCATATGCACCATGCAGTCATTACGACACATAAGGTTGGTGCAGTAAACGATTCTTGCGCTATGTATTTATCGGCTTTCATATTATGACAGGTATTTGACCATTAAAATTAGGAGTACGCAAAAGACTACAAAACCGAAAAAGGTGTTGGCAAAGGCGTTGTCAAAGTTTGCGAGAACCATATCTTTCGGATTATCGTAACGCAGGCTTTTATATGTTACTTTCTTCCTGAGGATAACTCGGATGAAGAAATATCGGAGGCCCGCTCCAATATGCCGGAATGTTGAACCAAGTATCGAGTACATAACCATTTCAATTAAAGCCTCCATGCCGATTAGTTAATTGAGTGTTTGCCGATAGAAAACAGCATCCGGATTCACTCCTCCGCAAGTGACAAGATTATAGCCAGATGGAATATAAATGGTGTCGCCTATGGTGACAATAGGGGTCGGCACATTCAGATTACCATTAAATTTCCATTCTTTCCCGTCTCTATTTCGACGCAAACCTCTTGACGTTATCCACGGCCCGAGAGTAGAGCGCAAAAAAGTATAGTCTGAATCAAAACATACCACATCGTCCAGTTCCACAACAACCGTATCTCCAACGGATACGATTGTATGTTCTCCCCACCAGATTAGAGTGTCCTGAACCTCTTTCGGCAGTTCAGAGAACATCACAGGCTCACCATCGTTATAGTCAATACTTCGGGAGCAACCGGCGATTACGATTAATGACAATATTGCCGTCGCGATGGCTATATGAATTTTCTTAACTTTCATTTGATAATCCGTATTGTTACTAAATTCAGCAGAATAGCTCCGGGAATGGAGATAATTGCGAAACCTATTGCGATCAGGACAATCCATCCGTTTTCTCCGTTGAGGAAATTAAAAGCCGCTATAATGAAATTAACCCCGATAGTGGATAAATACGCTGCGATGCCTAACAGATAGCTTTTCCTGTCAGGGATGATAAGCCACGCTATCAAAGCCCCGATTATCCAAAACGAAATGATTGTGACAGGAATCCCCCAAAAATCCAACCACTTCTCGCCTGAAACCATATACCACAATCCGCAAGCGATAGCAAAAGTCAGTATGCCGCTAATAGTCGCCACACCAATAAATTTGCCAGTGTTCTTATCTTTCAGTTTCATGTTTTCTCAATTATTATATTGTCCGAACCATCTTCCAACGAGTTTAAGGAATCCAAATGTATATGAGTGCCGGGAGGCACATCTGCTTGCGCTAAATTCGTAAGATGATTAGCCAATGAGAGTAACCCTTCTTTGTTCGCCTTTATAACCATGCCATCCTCACTTACATTGCTTTTGATTTCAAAGCCATTCACCCAATCAAGTATTAGTCCATCGCTTGAAGAATATTTGGGTAATTTCTTTTCTCGGTTTCCTCTTCGCCACAAGTAAACGAACAGTCCGAGTGCCACAAAATAGTTTATCCACATGGCACATGAAAGTGCATCGACACTCAGGTACATTCTTTCAATTATATCCTGAATGTCGAATGGCTCTACAATGTATTTAAGATCGAGATATGCGTTGCAGACTAAAAGCAATTCAATAACTGCTCCTAATCCGAAGATTACACAACCTGATACTTCCTGCCACTTTTTCATACTATCCTCCTAATAATTAACTAATGACTAATTTAATACTTAGTATTACATCGGTAATTCCTACAATTATCAGAGATACCGCAAACCATATTTGTGGCGAACCGACAGCTATCAACATACCGACATAAATCATATACGCTAACGCACAAATCATCAGCAAGATTCGAGATAATACGCGAACCTTATGATTGCGATTGTCATACAAACAGTCGCAAACAATTACAAGTATGCCCGTAACGGAGATTGGAATCCAAACAAAAAAACCGAACACCAATAATATGATGCCTTGAAGGAACCACCAGAATTTGATGAATACATTAATCCATGTTCTCATTGGCTGACCCTCCTTTCTGAATTATGCTGTCATTCCACTCAATCTTCTCTCCATTCAGATACATTTGATTGCCGCTGACAGCATATCCATCTCCTATATATCTGAAACGGCTTGGATTCGCACCATCCAGGACTATCTTTTCAGCAACAACACCTCCACAATCAACTCCATCATAGCAGATTTCATCATGCGGATAATATACACGGTGTTTGTCTCTGGCATATTCAGTTCCTTTGCAAACGCGGAATGTTTCAATATCCGCTCCAAGGCACTCATCTTCTGTAAAATCCATCCCCACAATATACCCCCAATAGATTTTACCGCCGATATTGTCATATCCCATAACCGACTCTCCAATCGGTACAGGCACCCACACGCCATTATCCTTAATGTCGTCGCTGCGATATGAGCATCCAACAAAAAGCAAGGGCATAATTAAGGCTGAGATTAACTTTTTCATCGCCTACCTCCTTTCCGCCATAACTTGATAAAAAGTATGATTCCAGCAATGTAAGTCACAATAAAAAGGACTTCCAAAGCCATAAAATAGTTACTGACTTGCCATAATGGCAAGTTATCCTCGCCTATAAGATCATTTGATATATAGACATACTCGATTGCTCGGAATATGATGAAATTCAATACTCCGATTATCACGCCGACAATAACGCCCAATATTTTCTGCCACTTTTTCATGCCTCTATTCGTAATAATATGTGTTGCTGTAAACCTCGTATTCAATACCGTTCTTATTCAGATAATCTGCAAAGTTCTTGAATGAATCCAGATTCTTGAGATAGTTCTCGTAAGCGGAATAGAATTTGCGACAATCGGCAATCAATGCACTGTCATCATTCAACGAAAGTCTTTCTGATAAGTATTGAAACTCATCTACAATGTGAAGCATATCCGGAATGGCTGAAACCGAAGCTCCATTCATTCCGTCGAGTATGCCTGACGGCATTTCGTGGAGGGAAAATTCCAAATATGATTTCAAAGTATAATACTTGAAATTCACCACATCAATGTTTTCAGGTTCCACATCAAGAACTATATCAGCCAACTGTAAGGAATCATACTTATAGCCTATGTAATCGCAGAAAATAGATAGCGGACTATTAGCATCGTTATATAATCTATCGTGACCACGGAAACAACTGAACAAAAACTTGATGCCATCAATTCTGTTGTTTTCAAAGTCAGCGGCTACCACAGGAATTATGATGGATTTGATGAAATAATTATTATAACACAGTTCACCATAACAATCCCGAAATTTGCATAATTCCACTAATGTCGGAATTTCTGCTGTATGAATGTTTTTAGCCCATTCCGAAAGCATAGCATGTCGCTGCCTCCTTTCTGGTTTGCTAAAGCCATCTTTGCGGAATTGAGAGCATATAGAAATGTATTCTACCAATACCTTATTCATTTCTCAGTCCTCCTTTCCACAGCATTACTCTTGTCTATCCATCTATAAATGATTGGAAGCAATATTATTTGAGGAATGAAAGACACAATAAAATTCACACACGCTGCCATAAGCCACCATGAACCGAATGTATCTGCAAGCCATACTAATAAGACAAACATCACATTATACAGAATCCATGTCGTGACTACCGTAATCAATGTGTTCGTTTTACATAGCCAGAAAGCAAGCAGACCGCTCAAAGGATATAGAAGAACATTACAAACAAAATATACAATAAGCAATAGCCACGGATGTCCGATAAATCCCGTTGCACTTTTCAAAACACAAATCATCAAGCATGGGAATATTGACAATATGATTCCGCATATCGCCAATATCCGCAAATACTTTGTATGTGTCTTATATCGGAGAGAGGTTTTCATATCTTGGCTTTTGGAATTAGGGTTATTGATTCAAGTTTGGCGACATTGGCTGAAATAGGTTTGATTGTCAGCCTTACATCGTACTGTTCAGGAATTAGCTTTGCATTTGGGTAGTTGTTGAAATTGTAACTTCTCCAAAATGGAGTTCCGTTATAACGGAAACATACCTCAGCTATTCGATTTGTTGAATATCCCTTTAGGGAAGTTATTAAGGTTGTTGAAACGATTGACTGCGCCTTTATATTCCAATAGCTAAAGACCGCAAGGAAAACTGAAAGTCCACCTATAGCAGCAGATTTCAAATACTTGCCATATTGAGCTTCCCGCGAGATTACAAAACAACCGATTGCAACAAGCCATACGGTAATCATCAAGAAATCATATATCCGGCTGGAGATAAGAAATCCTCTTGAAATCCATAACACTGCACCCATAAGCGCGATAATCGCCCAAATAGGATAATCAACTGTCCGAGCACGAACAGTCTTATATATCTCCATACCAACGGCATAGACGATGACGGCAATGAATATGTATCTCAAAACAACTTCCATAGCGATTTTTCGTGTATGTTACTTTTGTATATGAACGTAGTTATTTAGCCACTCTCTTTATGGAGTCTGATTTCTGTATAAGATCGAGCAATCCTCTCCGAGCAGAAACGTCTTTATCCGTATCAACGCATGGGTTCGGGGTGTTGATGCCTTCGATCAATTCTTCACGCACAGAGGTGTTGTGCTCATAGAAGCGTAAATCAGGGTCAGCTCCATGTCTGAGCAATTCTTCTGCGATCTCAAAATTATTAAATATAAGAGCTGTTTGTAATGGTGGAGGATCCAATTCTTCATATTGGTAATTCGGGTCGGCTCCATTATCAAGAAGAAATCTCACAAGTTTAATATCTCCGTCTTGTGAAGCTATTGAAAGAGGAGTTGAAGGGCTATTCCATTTGTTCTCACCGATATATCCCTTTACACAAGCTGTATTTATATCAGCTCCGTAATCAAGCAACAGTCTGACATATTTGATTTTCTTGTCCTCACTGACGTTTTTTTCACATACTGATGATAAAGGACAATTGATAAACGATTGATTATGATAATATGATGAGATATAATGATTGACTTGATTAGGGTCGGCGCCTTTCTTCAGCAGCACTTCTACCGATTTGAACTTATCATCGTATATGGCATATAAAAAGACCGTCTGATTGTATTTGCTTTCTTTGTAATTCAGCAATTCAGGTGAGATGTCAAGTAGTTGATTTATTTTCTCAACATCCTGCCGGTTGACATATTTAGCCAATTCCTCACATGGCGTGTCGCGGAATAATCTGTAGTCATTTGCCGATACAGATTCTTTGTCAACCGGACCATCTGTTATATACCAATATCCGGCAAAGATAAGTGCCAGATATAAGAAAAATGGGAATGTTGCAAAGGCTGTTTTTCTCGTTCTTGTGTAAATCCATACACTTGCCCAACATATTCCAAATAGAATTACCGAATATGAATTTACCACTAAGAACCACAGGAAAGCTTCTCCTTCGCTTGATGGGTGGTCAAAGAAAAAGATTGTCGAATAAAACACCAACGGCGCAGCAAGTATCGGCAACAATACTAAGATGCAGACGATTTTTAGTATTAACGGATAATGCTTTATATCCAATTTTCTTGATATATGTGATTGCATAGACTATTTCTTTTTGTGTTTGAACTTGATGGTTTTCTTGGCGTTACGCTTGGGATATTTGACCTTGATTATCACAGGGTCATCGTAGCCCTCGGCCTCGATACGGAGTGTGGCTTCTTTTAGCGGCTTGTCATTCTTGTCTTGAAGTGACAAGTCATAATCCCAATAAATGCGGCATGGATGATTCTCGTCAAAGTATTTTGGATTAAGATATTCGTAATCCTCCTCTCCGTCCTCATCAATCCAAATTCTCGAAATGTCTAAATTATCACTATCCATCAGATTGCCATGCTCGTCTGTCACATTGAGGTCAAGATAATTTTTCTCTTCTTGTCTTGCATCCAATACTACAACTTCTCCCATAAATGCTTGGTACGGAACAAGTGTGATTTCCACATTTCTCATATCCTCGGTTACGGTGATTGTCTGCGGTTCATAACCGACATATTCCACTTTTAATGTATCTCCGACACAGGTGGCCAGACCAAAATGACCGTCCAAATTGGTTATTGAGCCTAACGCTGTGCGATTGTTCGATATCGTTGCTCCGATTAATAGTTCTTTTGATATACTTCCGTCGGGCAACGTGTCGCCACTCAGCACTATGCCTTTGACTGTGATTGTATCAGTCATTGCCGGTATGCTCCCTTTCATAAAGGTCTGACGCTCTTGCTGCGTTTGTGCCTCCGTGCTAATCGGCATGAGCATGGCGAGGGATGCCGCCGAGATTCCGGCGATGGCTATGGCCTTTCCCATGCGCTGACGCGAGCGGAGCTGCTGCTCTAAATAGCGGACTTCGGCTTCGCATTTTGGGCATGTGCCGAGGCAGTCGCCCTTGTAGCGACACTCCGACGTTACGAACTCTATACCGTTGGACTCGGCAATCTGCCGACGTATCTCCTTCAGTATCATGCAAGTCTGCTTTCCTCGTGCCATAGTCAATCTGCGGGTAATTTAAATATTATAGGAAGTGTCATCAAGACGTTAACCTTTTTGCCATTCAGTCTGCCGGGAGTGAAATCCGGGAAAAGACTGACGACACGCAAAGCCTCTTTGTCAAGTGCCGAATCCTTCCCCCTGACAATTTTAGGATCACACACATGTCCTAACGTATCCACATAAAACTGCACTACCACTCTGCCTTGAATGCCCTCTTTTAATTGTTCTTCGGGATATCTAAGGTGGCGGCCTATAAAACGCATCATTTCAGCTGGACCTCCTGGAAATTCCGGTTGTTGTTCAGCACAAGCGTATATTCCGTTCTCATCAGGCATTGTCGAACGTTCATCGGGCATCTCACCTTGTGTTACAACGACATTCGGTTCGTTGCTTATCTCTCCTTCTTTCACGCCGTTATTATTGGGAGTCAAAGATGAAACTGAATCTTCAATCATCGGCAGTTCTCCTTCCTCTTCCTGAATACTATCTAACTCTTCTGCTGTGTAAAGTAACACTCCTTGTAAAGTTTCGTCAGACTGATTTGAAGATGACGTGCCGCTGCATCCCGACATGAGAATCATGCCCGCCGAGATTCCGGCGATGGCTATGGCTTTACCCATAAGCTGACGCGAGCGAAGCTGTTGCTCCAAGTAGCGCACCTCGGCCTCGCATTTTGGGCACGTGCCGAGGCAATCGCCCTTGTAGCGACACTCCGACGTTACAAACTCGATGCCGTTCGCCTCGGCTATCTGCCGACGAATCTCTTTCAGTATCTTGCAAGTCTGTTTTCCTCGTGCCATAGTCAGTGTTTGCGGATTTGGTAGGTGAATAAATCGAATCGGGTAAAGCCAAGCTGTTCAAGCGCAGCACGGCTTGCGTCGCGGTCGGCATTGGTATTGAAATCGGGTATCAGCGGTATGCGGACGATGCAGTCGCTTTGCCGTCCGCTGTCTGCTATCAGCCGGAGATTGGCGAGAACAAGGGAGTTGTCCTGCCCGGTATAGTTGCGATAAATCTCAGGATTCATGTCCTTGATGTCGATAATCAGAGTATTTACCACAGGGAGCAAGGACGCGATATTGTCTGCCGGAACATTGAGCGATGTTTCAAGATTGATTTGCCAGGTCTCGCCGCACAGTTCGCGGAAGTGTCGGATAAAATCAGGCCGCAGACACGGCTCGCCACCACCGAATGTCACGCCGCCATTGGTAGCAAGGAAATAAAGCTCATCTATGCGGACTTCACGGTATAGTGATTCGGGTGTATATTCCTTGAACCTGCCGCCATCACCGAGCGACTGGGGATTGAGGCAATAACGGCAATGGAGCGGGCATCCGTGAAAAGCCACAAGCGTCGTCACTCCGTCGCCGTCGGTTGCCAGACGGTGACGCGCCACGCCTATCACTTTTGCTCTCGGAGGTTCCATTGCCTTCTGTTTATGTCATTGTCCTTGAATGATTGATGGTTTACTGTCGGCTGTACATTAATGGCCTTATGCAAAGTTCGCTATAATTTACGACATTAAAGCGAACATATGTTCCTTTCTGTAAAAATATCGCTGATAAATGCGTCGGAAAACACTATTTTCTGATGCGACGGAGATGCTGTGGCGTAATCTGTAGGAATGATGCAAGTTCCTTGACCAGTATCTGCCCGATGATTTCAGGATATGACGCGGCAAATTTCCGGTAACGTTCCGCCGGAGTCAGCTTGTAGAGATTCAGATGGCGTTCAAACAATGTCCTTGAAAATGCCTTCTCCATTTTCAAAGTGAAATGTCTGTCCTGCTCGGATATTTTTGAGAATGCATAGCCGAACGGCAACTGCAACACTTCCATCCGGCATGATGCGATGATGGCCAGACGGGACGGATTACGGTACATTCTGTCAGAAAAACCTGAGGCGATATCACCGGGAAGCGAGAATCCGACCACGCCCTCGGAACCGTCGCTGCGGTGTGTCACATACCTGCAATATCCCGAAATCACCACTGATATGTATTTCTCCATATCCCCTTCGTGCAGCAGATATTCCCCACGCTCATACAACACAGGCTTGCCCTCCGTCCTGATAAGCTCTATGAGCGGACGGAGGTCGACCAGATCCTTGTATGAGTTGAACGTGTCAGCCAACAGTGGTTGAATTATGCCGACAACAATCCGTTGCCGATAGCAAAGTTAGTCAATTATCCTGATAAATACTACAATACGCCTCAGGAATTTAATGCGATTATAACCATGATTTGATTCGGAAACTTAATAATATCAGAAAGTTTTTTTGCTCCGTTCTCATATTATTTCCGACTTTGGAGGGAAAATCGAGGAGGCTGTGTCGTAATTAATGTTTGACACAGCCTCGAGCCTCAACTTAAAAAAAGTAGTAGATAAATGGATTCTATACAATTTATACATAAATCTTCAGGCTGCAGAGTTGAAAATCCTGCCGGCGGCACTTTCATTGAACTTAAAAACGGAAGAGCCAAGAAGGTTCTCATTCCTTAAAGCAGCGTTCTGCACAACATGACAGCACCCCGAAAAATTTTTCGGGGTGCTGTTTAGATTTTATATGGTTCAGTCCGTAGAGATATCGGCCGGACGAGGAAACCATGAATCGAGACGGGCTTCGACCGTAGCCTCGATTTCGGGCGTTATATGCTTCGACATGCGATTTACGAGAGTCGAGAGTGCCACTACTTCATCAAGCCAGCCGATAAAAGGGAGGCGGCGGGCACTGAGAATATCAATAGGAAGCACGAGATATGCGAGCGATGTGAAAATAGCGGCTTTGTCGCTTCGAGGAGTTTCGGGGCTCTGCAACACATACCACATTACGAGCACCGGCCGCGATGTTGCACGTCCGGCCATACGGCACCAACGTCCGAGAGCATCTTTCATTAGGAGGAGTTTGTCTGTATTCACTGTTCATTCTATTTAAGGGTTCATTAAAAGAGAATGAACAAATATCTGTTTTCTATCAGTCGCGGAAGCGTTTTGTGATATCGCCATAAGCATCAATGCGACGGTCGCGCAAGAAAGGCCACCAACGGCGCACATTCTCGCATCGCTCCATGTCGATATCTACAATGGTCTCAACTTCTTCGCTGTCCGATGCCCTGAAAAGGAATTCGCCTTGCGGACCGGCAACGAAACTCGAGCCCCAGAATGTGATGCCGCCTGTGACTCCCGACGGGTCGGGTTCGTAGCCTACACGGTTCACCGACACTACGGGAAGGCCGTTGGCAATGGCATGGCCGCGTTGCACGGTTGTCCAGGCTTCGCGCTGACGCTGTTGTTCGGCGTCGGTATCGCTACTCTCCCACCCTATTGCCGTTGGATAAATGAGTATTTGCGCTCCGGCAAGAGCCATAAGTCGTGCGGCTTCAGGATACCATTGGTCCCAGCATACGAGCACTCCGAGACGGCCCACCGACGTATTTATGGGGGTGAATCCGAGGTCTCCGGGAGTGAAATAGAATTTTTCATAATATGCCGGGTCGTCGGGAATATGCATCTTGCGGTATTTTCCGGCAATCGAACCGTCGGCTTCAAACACTACTGCCGTATTGTGATACAGCCCCGGAGCACGTTTTTCATAAAGCGAGGTAACGAGCACTACTCCGCTCTCCCGTGCGATGGCTGAGTAAAAGTCGGTGACATCTCCAGGCACAGGAACTGCCAGACCGCAGAGATCTACGTTCTCTGTCTGGCAGAAGTATAACGAATCGTGAAGTTCCTGACACACCACAAGTCGTGCGCCTTCGGCGGCCAGTCGCCGAATTTTGTCGGCCAGCCGCCGACGGTTGTCCTCAATATCGGATGTATTGTGTTGCTGTATTATACCTGTTTTCATATGTTTAAAGAACCTTTGGGCAACTGCATTGTAGCACAGTGCAGCGAACCGTGCTGTCGGATGAGAGCGCTGCAATCGATGGGAATAACGTCGTAATCGGGCATAGCGGCTTTTATGGCCATTTGCGCCGTCATGTCGGACATCGGCTGTCCGTATACCGGAAGAAGAACTGCGCCGTTGAGGATGAGGAAATTGGCATATGTAGCCGGAAGACGATGCCCGTCCTCGGGATCATAAACAGGTTCGGGCATCGGCAGTTCAATCAGATGATAAGGCATGCCGGCAGCAGTGCGTAGCAGACGCAGTTCTTCGTGCATTGCCTGCAGAGGCTCATAATGCATCTCGTCGTCAGGGTCGCTGCATCCGGTATAGAAAATAATATCGCCCGGAGGTGCAAGACGCACAAGAGTGTCGATATGGCCGTCGGTATCGTCACCCTCAAGAGCACCGTGATGCAACATGTGTACGGTGTCGACACCGAGTGTTTCCTTGAGGTAAGCGACTATCTCGTCTTCCGAATCGGCACCATTGCGATTTGGCGACAGAAGACAGTCGGCTGTAGTGAGGAGTGTGCCGGCTCCGTCGCTCTCAATGGAGCCGCCTTCGAGCACGAAGCTGAGACGGTTTCGACGCACGCCCGCAAGCACAGCGCATTCACAGAGCTGCGATGTCACAAGATTATCTTTGTCGGAGGCGAATTTCAACCCCCAGCCATTGAATTTAAAGTCGTTGAAATTCAGTATTCCTTCGGAGTCGACAGTGGTTATCGGCCCGTAGTCACGAGTCCACGTATCATTTGTCTCAACCGGAAACCAGATGACTTCTTTTTGTTCGTCTTCAGTAAGAGAAGTCAGTTCGGGTCTCTCCGGGGCCGCAATCACAACTTTCGCCTTTTTTACTATGGCTTTAATTATCTCTGTATAACAAGCACGCACATCGGGCAGCATATATGCCCAGTCTGTGTCGTCGTGCGGCCATGCAATCAGCACGGCATCGGAAGGCTCCCATTCTGCGGGGAAACGTACGGTAGTATTTTTCATTCCATATTATCGTAATCGTTGAGAGATTCCCATATTTCATTACGGTCGTCGCAGTACTGCTCGGCATAGTCGAGAAAACCTCTTTTTTCCGACGAGCCCTGCTCGCGACAGTACTCGCGATACGCTTTACGAAGTTCTGGGTTGTCTATCAGCGATTGCTTGAATTCCGATTCTGCTATGTCAAGGCTCGGAGCCTCTTCAATAATCGAATTAAACAATTCCGTGATATCTTCCATGGTTAACTGTTGGTTTTCTTTTTGAGCTTCAAAAGTAGCAAATAATATTCATGTAGATAAACCGTTGCAGTTAAACATTATTAAAAGATACACAAACATATTAAAAGACGGGCCACAAGCTATATTGGCGCTGTAACAGCAAGTATTTTACGCTGATTAGCATCGGTGAACCCATATAATCTGAGTGGGCCGCCGTCGCGCACACCGAGCTTGGTACGCAAGGCATCGGCACTCATGCCGAAATTGCGCACAGCCACATTAATCACCGGATATTCGGAGGAAAAACGCTTGATGATGCGCGATGCATAGGGCAAAACCTTAACTACGCGCCACACCGTGCCGGGAAAATTGTCCGGAATCTTATCTGTGACAAATATACGAGTATTGGCATGAAACATCGAAAGACCGTAGCTTGCGGCCAGAATGCGGAAAGCTCCGGTCTTCATAAGCATGGGATTTGGTTCGCAGATATACGTACCCTCGACAAGTTCGGGCATAACCGGCGGAGCCTCACTATCGCGCTCCTGCTGTTGCGTGAACGAAAATATCGACTTAGTTCCGTCGGGATAAAGCGTCACAGCCTCTATCAGCGTAGGCGTTTCTTGCGCATCTGCAGAAGCATTGCCGACTTTAAAGTTGACTACAATAAGCAACTCCTTGCACTCAGTAGGTGTTCCTACAGCCATTATAGCAACGGGACGCGGCGATATTTCGGCTATTGTATGTGATATGTCGAGCATCGGCGAGGCCTTGATTATAAGTCGCCGGCAAAAAGCGCTCATACGCGGCAACATCTTCACAACATCGGGCTCGCAATCCGACAAAGCAAAAACTCGGCCCCCGTCGGCAGCCCGGCGTGCAGGGTCGATGAACGCCGTGGCAAACGGCACAGCGGAGTCGCTGCCGGAATTGTTCTTTACCACACTGTCGATAAATGCGTTACAATCGTTGCATACAACTTTTACGTTCGAAGCGCCCATTCCGGCGCTGTTGTATTCAAGAGCCTCCGCACGCGATGTATCACGCTCCACAGCCACGATAGACGACACCTTGTCGGCAACATGCAGCACATCGATGCCGAGCCCTGCGGTGAGGTCGGCCATTGGCATATCCCGTTCGGCAAGGGTGGCGTGAAAGGTAGCGACAATATCGGCCGTAGCCTGCTCGCCCGACATCACCGAAGGAAAGTAAAAGTCGGGAAACATCGCAAGTGTGCCTGCGAGTTTTTTGCCGAATTTACGTCGGCATTCAATCTGTGTGATTGCAGCGTCGTAATCAAAACCGTCAGCGCTTCGCGAATATTTCAGCCTGAGCGTCGACGGATTATCGGCTATATGCTCTCTCACCCATTCGAAAAAATCTTTGGAAAATGTCATCTGAGCCTTTTGTTTGATTTAACGGCACGCCGGCGCTCTATATGGGCCGAGTCCGGCAAAGAGCAAAGGCGCGTCCATTCGATGAGAACGCGCCTTTGTAATCTATTGTTTCAGACTTTTTGAAAAAAGGCTGTTATTATTTGCCTTCGATAGCAGCAACACCGGGAAGCACTTTGCCTTCGATAGCCTCAAGAAGTGCGCCGCCACCGGTAGATACATACGACACAGCGTCGGCATAGCCGAACTTGTTGACGCAGGCTACAGAATCACCGCCGCCTACAAGCGAGAAAGCGCCCTGGTTGGTAGCTTCAACAATTGCTTCGCAAATTACTTTCGAACCGGTAGCGAAGTTGTCCATTTCGAATACGCCGGCGGGGCCATTCCAAAGAATGGTCTTGGCAGGAAGAATTGCACCTACAAAGTTTGCGATTGCTGCGGGGCCGATGTCAACACCTTCCCAGCCGTCGGGAATGTTCTTCACGCAGCAAATCTGAGTATTGGCGTCGTTGGAGAAATCGTCGGATGCAACGCAGTCGGTAGCGAGAACGAGGTTCACGCCCTTATCTTTAGCTTTCTGAATGATGTCGAGTGCGAGGTCGAGCTTGTCGTTTTCGCAAATAGAGTTACCTACATTGCCACCGGCGGCCTTTGCGAATGTATATGTCATACCGCCGCAGAGAATGAGGTTGTCGACTTTGTCGAAAAGGTTTTCGATAATACCGATTTTGGTAGATACTTTAGAACCTCCCATGATAGCAGTAAACGGACGCTTGATGTCTTTGAGGATGCTGTCGACAGCCTTTACTTCTTTTTCCATGAGGTAGCCAAGCATCTTGTGGTCGGCATCAAAATAATCGGCGATTACAGCTGTGGATGCATGACGACGGTGAGCGGTGCCGAAAGCATCGTTCACATAAACGTCGGCATAAGAAGCAAGCTTCTTGGCAAACTCCTTCTGACGCTCTTTCATTTCTTTCTTGGCGGCATCGTAAGCGGGATCTTCTTTATCAATACCAACGGGCTTGCCTTCTTCTTCGGGATAGAAGCGAAGATTCTCGAGGAGCAGAACTTCACCGGGCTTGAGGGCTGCAGCCATTTCATCGGCCTTGGCACAGTCGGGCGCAAACTCTACGGGAGCGCCGACAGCCTTCGACACGGCTTCTTTAATCTGCGAGAGAGACATTTTGGGGTTCACTTTGCCTTTGGGCTTACCCATGTGGCTCATAACGATAAGAGCACCACCGTCGGCGAGGATTTTTTTGAGAGTAGGGAGGGCGCCGCGGATGCGGGTATCGTCGGTTATGTTGCCGTTTTCGTCCAGAGGCACATTGAAGTCAACGCGAACGATGGCTTTGTGACCATTGAAATTGAAATTGTCGATTGTCATGACGTAGTTGTTTGAATATTTTGATTTTAAATTCGTTTCAGCGGTTCTTACACCGCAAATTTACGAAATATTTTTCAAAAAGAGCATGCAAAGCCTTAGCAAAGATTATTCTTTTTCCGATTCTGCTCCGGCAGCGTTGTCTGTAGCCTGATCTTCGGCGGGCTCTTCATCTTTGAATTCGGTAAAACCGGCAGCTACAAGCAAGTTATACCAGCTGAAAAGCTTGCGGATATCTGTTGTATATACGCGTTCCTGGTCGAAGTCGGGGATAATTTCTGCAAAATATTCGCGGACGGCATCGTCTCCGGCAAACGATTTCATGTCGATTGCCTTGCCTTCGGCACGTGCGTAGACCTTGTCGAGAATCTCGGGAAGGGGTTCGTCGCCGTGCTCTGTGTACATGGTGATGTCGGCCAGAGATATCACTTTTTCGTGGGGATAAGTGGGCGTACGGCGCTTTGTCGATATGTTTTCAACAATCAGCGCGTTGCGGCCGCGGCTGAGGAGCTTGAAGAGACCGGGCTTACCGGTGATTGACAGTATTCCTTTTATCATTTTCTACGATTTATGATAACTTTAGAAGTTATAGTCTTTTAAAGATTGTTTTTATTCTATCGGTTTGCCGTTGAGATAGGCGTGCACGGCACCGACAAAGAGGGCGCCGCCAACAATATTGCCGAGAGTGGCCGGAATCAGATTGCTCACAAACATCTGCTCTACGCTAATATCGGCACCCTGCATCATGGCAAGGGGGATGAAAAACATATTGGCGATGCAGTGCTCGTATCCCAGGGCGACAAAGGCCATTACGGGAATTTCGCACGCCAGCAACTTCTCACCGAGTCGACGTCCGCTCAGGGCAAGCCACACGGCCAGACACACGCACCAATTGGCGCCTATGCCCTTGAGAAATATGACTCCGAATGTTGAGGAGGTCTTGCCGGCTGCTATTTTCGCCACAGCAGAGGCATATGGTTCAGAAGCCGTAAGACCGGTAAGATATACAAGAAAATAAGCTACAGCGAGACAGCCGGCAAAATTAGCTAGCCACACTATAGTCCAGTTTTTGAGAACGGCAAGCAGCCCGATTCTACGGCTCATAGCCGGCGGCACGAGAAGAGCGTTGTTGCCGGTGAAGAGGTCGGCTCCGAGAATTACCACGAGCATGAGGCCTATGGGAAACACCAGACCGCTCATCAGGCGCTGGAGTCCGGGATTAGAGGCCGAGAACTCGGGAAAACCAAATCCGATTATAATTGAAAGCACACCACCCAGAGCTATATATGCTCCGGCAAGAAAAGCGGCCACAAGCAGACGCGGAAATGTGCGTGCCGTGGCTTTGGAAACGCCTGCCGCTGTGGCAAGGCGTAAAGTGTCGACAGGTGAGTTGACAGACATATCTGCTTAGCGGTTGTTTCTCATACGATTGTGATGACGCACGAGTTTCTGCGTAAAAATTTTTTCAGCGCCGCGAAGCCCCATGAGCTGTCGGGGAGTAAGAATCGATTTGAATTTTTCGTAATACTCCATTTCAAGATTGCCTTCGCGCTGTTTCTGAGAGTATACCATCGACGCCGCTGCCTCAATCTCTGTGTCGGTGGCTGTCTGGTCTACGGCTACTCGCTTTTCGAGCTCGCGTGTTTCGGTGTTGATTTCCTGCAGACGGTTATCGAGTTCGTCATAAATAGGAAAAAACTCACGCTGCTGCTCTTTTGTAAGCTCGAGCGATTTAACAAGTACTTCGTGCTTATAATTTCGGATTTCCGACAAAAAACGGTCGCGATCGATATCTTTGGGGCCGGGAGCCTGCGCAAATACACTGAGCGATGCCATCGAAATCAGAACGGCAGCTAAAACACGCAAGGGACAAGAAAAAATCATTGTAATACTTATTGGGGTAATATGTATTCTGCAGAGACTGTTTCGGTCTGACCGGCAGGTGTGTCTTCACTGAAGAAAGCATCCCAGGCCGAGTCGGAGTCAAGAGAACCGTCTTCCATCATTTCATCGAGCAAATCCCATGAGTTGACGTCGTCAAAGATATAGTCACGCATGAATTCGTCGTTTGAGAGTGCATTTGCCATTACGGCATTATCCTGCATAGGCTGCAGACCGCCCGAGTTGCTGAGCCCGGTAAAAATCTGAAGCATGCACCACACACCGGCAAACATCGCTGCCATATATACATAGGGGCGCACTTTCTGCCATAGTGTATGCGGACGCTGGGCTTCTGCCACAGCTTCGGGGGATTCTAATTCGGGACGTGCCGGGAGAGCGGCCTCCATACGTTCGCAAAAACTCTCGAAGTAGCCGTCGGGCACTTTCAAACCGGCCGACGGTTTCGCGAAACCTTTTTCGCGAACCTCTTCCAGAATATTTCCGATATGCTTTACCATATGAGTAATTGTCTTTTTGCTTACTTAGACTCCGTTTTTGGCTTTCGGTTTAATCGCAATTGCCGATGTATTGCTCTATTTTTTTTGTAGCGAGGTGGAACGATGCTTTCAGCGCCCCAACAGAAGTGCCGAGAATCTCCGACATCTGCTCGTATTTCATATCATCGAAGTATTTCATATTGAACACAATACGTTGTTTTTCGGGCAGTGAGGCAATGGCACGCATAAGCTTTTGCTGTAGAGCCGCACCGTCGACACTGTCGTCGGCATAAAGCGCGCGTACATACGAAGGAGTCTCATCACTGTCGAGCGACACTGCGTCGCGCCGCTTCTCTCTCTCGAGAAAACTGAGGCTCTCGTTCACGGCAATTTTGTAGAGCCATGTCGAGAGTTTGGCTTCTCCCCTGAAGTTTTCGAGGGAGCCCCACGCTTTAAGAAATGTGTTCTGCAGAATATCATTGGCATCATCGTGGCTGCCTACCATACGCCGGATCTGCCAGTAAAGAGGCTCGGAGTAGAGGCGCACAACCTTAGAGAATGCACTGCGCACAGTTACTGGGTCGCGCAACTGTGCTGTAAGGTCTTCGTTCTCTTCAGGCTTAATAGATACCATTGTCCATATCGGGAGATTAACTTTTCAAAGGTACGAATTTTTTTGTTATCATCTTTTGATTTTACATTTTTTAATTAAACATCAAAGCATCTGAGAGGACTACAGATTCGGAATCTGTAGTAAAAACGGGCTATGAAAGCTATCGGCAACACAAGTCTGTCATTTCCCTCTGTTTTCACAATGAAAAACTACGCGTATCCGCTGATTTTTTAAATTATTTCACAACACCCGTAATTATGCAGTCATATGTAAAATAAATTATTTATTCTATAAAAATTTGCCAATAATTTGGTATTGTCAAAAAAATATCATTACTTTGTCTCCACAATCCAAAATTAGAAGATTCGACACTTTTATGCACAATTTGTCTATAAAACGTCGCTATCGGATATAATTTATACCTGATAGCGGATGAGCCCCGGCACATGTCGGGGCTCATTGTTGTATATATAGTCATTTGTCGAGTTTCACAATATCCATGCCGCAGCGGCTACAATCGCAGTCTATGCGATATATGCCCGAAGGGTTCCGCAAAAACAGAAGACGCGGCAGACGCGCAACCTGCCCTTTTTCTTTAAGACAAGCACCGAGCTCGCGCCTGATGCAGTAGCGTGTCTGCATAACACGAATCTCGCCCGACGGACGCGATAACTCGATGGCCGGCTGCGCAATCGTCGCTCCATGCGACACATAAAACTGCCGCGCTGAGGCATTGGCCACATTGTCGTGATACGTAAGCTCGGGCAACACAGTGAATGAGTTGTCGCCAAGGCTGCTTTTACGCCGGCGGTCATAGACATAAGTAGCCTCGGCTACGGCATCGAGAGCTTCAATGGACTTTCGACGCGATTCTGCAAGAACAGATACGGGTATAAATCTGTCGCCGAGGAAATCGTCGAGAGCCGAAAAGCGGTAAATAGTACCGCCGAGCTTGCCCATAGTCTTGCAACGGGTCTCTGTCTGAGGTTTCGACGCTTTCGCATAATCGCATTGCGACACCGTCTCGGCAAAGAGCCCTCGCGAATCGGAGACAGACACTGCGAAACGAGTGCCGTCGATATCACGCAAAGTAAATCTCACATCAATAAATCTCTCACAGCCGGCATCGGGACGGTCGAGAAGGTCGAAAAACGATTTGTCGTTATTCCTGTAAAGTGTCATACCCGGCTTAAGTCCGTCAACCGGCGAGGCCGGATAGAGCCGGCCGTCGGCGACACTGTTGAGCCGGAAGCCCACAAAGCGGCCCGTGGTGTCGAAAAAACCGAGACCGTCGCCGTTTGACAAAGGCATTGACAGTGATGCCGTAAAGCATCGCCTGCGTGTATCGAATGGCTGCTTCACCTTTCCCACGGGCATGCCGGCCCATTTCGGCGTGTCGAGCGAAGCCATTTTCTCGCCGGCCGACGGTCTGCCGTCGACAAAATAACGGGTATAACCGCGGTTGAATGTACGGTCGAGGTCGGGTGTGAACGGACATACACTTTCTCCGCACGACGAACGCATGAACTGCTCGTGGTTTCGCGCAATAAACTCATTCAGCGCACGAGAGTACGAGGCTGTGACATTAGCCACATAACGGGCGTCTTTGAGACGGCCCTCTATCTTGAACGACGTGGCACCAGCTTCAATCAATGCCGGCAAATCGGCACAGCGGTTGAGGTCACGGAGCGAAAGATAATGCTTTTCGGGAGCGACAGCATTGCCGTCGACATCAACAAGCTCATATGGAAGACGGCACATCTGCGGACACATGCCACGGTTAGCACTGCGATCTGTGGCCACACATCCGGCCTGGCAGTCGCCGCTATAGCTTACGCAAAGGGCGCCATGCACAAAAACTTCAACCGGAACACCGGCCGCCTCTTCACAGGCCCTCACCTGCTCTACCGAAAATTCACGAGGCAGAACTATCTGCGAGAAACCGGCATCGGCCATGAGTTTTGCCTTTTCGGGAGTGCGGATATCGCACTGCGTGCTCGCATGAAGCGCTATTGGCGGCAATTCCATGGTCATATAGGCCATATCCTGCACAATGAGTGCATCGACCCCTGCACGGTAAAGCTGCCATACGAGGTCTCGGGCTTCGTCGAGCTCAGCATCAAAAAGAATGGTATTCAGTGTCACATAAACCTTTGCCCTGAACCGATGAGCAAAGGCAGCCAGCGCAGCTATATCGCCCACACTGTTGCCGGCAGCGGCACGCGCACCGAAGGCCGAAGCTCCGATATACACGGCATCAGCTCCGGCAAGAATCGCCGTGCGCCCTATTTCTGCATTTCGGGCAGGGGCAAGAAGTTCAAGCCGTCGCATATATTCTGTCGAGAATAACAAAGGCCTCGTCGCGCGATGTCGCGATACGGTCGGGATAATGGGCGTCGCTGTTTACCAGAATATCCACTCCTGCACCGACAAGCTGCGGAAGGTAGCGCTCGCCCGGAAAAAAGCGTCCGTGCTCTGCCCGTGCTTTAGTGTTCAGTTCTATAGTTATATGACTTTCGATTATCATGTCGATATACTGCCCGACAAGCGAGCGGTAATGACTGCCCTCCTCTATGCCCGGAGCATAAAGCGATGCATTCTGTCCTATTTTATCGAAATGGCCGAGAATATCAAATCCGCCGGCTCGCAGCATATTCATCGACTGGTGATAGAAAGTATCCACAACATAGTCGATGTCGCCCTTGAACTTCTGCTCCATATTTATGCAGAACCGCTCAAAGCGACCGTCAATGTCTATATATTCACCATCCTGCGTGGGTATGAAGTGAACAGAACCTATGCGGTAATCGAGTGGAAGCGACCTGAAATAGCTGTTGGCCGGACCCCACACATTATTTATATAGTCTATTTCCATCGAGGCATAGAATCTGCACGACGAAAGCGACTCAATAGAACAGATTCTACGTACTTCTGCAAGATATTCGTCGACCGCCGATGCTTCCATGTTGCAGGGCGACGGGATGTTCAGCGGGCTGTGAGGCGAGAAGCCGTAGTGCTCCATTCCGCAGGCAACGGCAGCTCTCGCCATGGTCTCCATGTCGGCACGGCCGTCACAAAACTGTGTATGACTGTGAAAATTATAATTACGTGTTGTTCCTATTATTTCTTTAAAGTCCATAATCAATAAGAGACTTCGTGAATAAGACGGCCGCTGCGACGAAGCACCTCATACCGTGCGAAAAGCAACAGGCAGATGCCATCGGCGGCAGCGCCGGCATAAAGGGCCGTCGGCTCCGGCAGACCAAAGCCTTCGGGCGAAGGCGCCACAAGTATATATGAAACGACAACCATTGTCATAAATAAAGCCGGAATGAGCGTCACAATATAAAGGCGGCGATGACGTGCGAGGTATACCGTAGCAGCCCAGAGCGTGAAAGCGGCAAGCAACTGGTTTGTCCACGCAAAATAGCGCCAGAGAATATTGAAATCAATACACATAAGACCGAAGGCAATGGCAAAAAGCGGCAGCGACACCATTAGGCGGCGCATGAGTTTCGACTGGTCGATATGTAGAACGTCTGCCGCAATAAGGCGTGCCGAGCGCAGTGCAGTGTCGCCCGTCGTGATCGGAGCCGCCACAACACCGAGTATGGCAAGTACTCCGCCAAATGTTCCAAGCCAACCTACAGAGATATCGGCGACAAGGTCGCCGGCTCCATTGTGTGCGGCCATATACTCCGACAACTCTCCATATCCTCCGGTGAAAGCGATTGCGGCGGCGGCCCATATCAGAGCCACAAGACCTTCGGCTATCATTGCTCCGTAGAATACAGGACGCGCGAGTTTTTCGTTTTTAAGACATCGTGCCATCATAGGCGACTGTGTGGCATGGAAACCCGACACTGCTCCACAGGCTATGCTCACGAACATCATAGGAAATATAGGATGCGTATCAGCAGCCGAATGACGGCTGTAAAGCCCATAGGAGAAACCATCGGGAATCGCTACGTCGCCAAAAAGCATTACACCGAGCAGGCCCACGGCCATAAAGAGCAGCACAAAACCGAATATCGGATAAAAGCGGCCTATCAGTTTGTCAATGGGCAGCAAGGTCGCCAGTATATAATACAGAAATATTACAACTATCCAGAAATTAGTCGAAAGCAGGGCTGGAGTCATATTATCGAGCAGACCGGCCGGCGTAAGCACAAAAACTGCACCGACAAGCACAAGAAGTACAATCGATATAAATCTCATTGCCTGCTTTACCACTGGCCCTAACTCACGTCCTACGAGTTCGGGCAACGAATCGCCGCCACTGCGAAGCGACATCATCGCAGAAATGAAATCGTGCACGGCTCCTCCGAAGATTGAGCCGAACACAATCCATATGAACGCCATCGGCCCGAACATCACGCCCATTATAGCGCCAAAAATAGGACCGAGACCCGCTATATTGAGAAATTGTATGAGAAACACTTTCCATGTAGGCAGCTCCACATAGTCCACACCGTCGGTGCGGCTCCTTGCCGGAGTGAGACGTTTCGGGTCTATGCCGAATACTTTTTCAACAAGCAGGCCGTAAATGCAGTAGCCGCCTACAAGAAGTGCGAGGGAGATAAGGAGAATGGTCATTCGTTAATTTCGGGTGTCGTATTGCCGGGAGTACCGAGGCTCTGACGCATATTTGTATCGGCCTCTATATTTTTCATTTTGTAATAATCCATTATGCCGAGGTTGCCGTTGAGGAACGCCTGGGCCATAGCCTCGGGGAGACGGCATTCGGCCTCGATTACCTTTGCACGGGCTTCCTGAGCAAGAGCCTTCATCTCCTGCTCGCGAGCTATAGCCATGGCGCGACGCTCCTCTGCTTTTGCCTGGGCTATGTTCTTGTCGGCCTGGGCCTGGTCTATCTGGAGTGCTGCACCAATGTTACGGCCTATGTCGATGTCGGCAATATCAATCGACAAAATCTCGAACGCCGTGCCTGAGTCGAGACCTTTACGGAGCACGAGCTTCGAAATTGAATCGGGATTTTCGAGTACGGATTTATGTGATTCGGCCGAACCAATCGACGATACTATGCCCTCGCCTACTCGCGCAAGAACGGTGTCTTCGCCGGCACCGCCTACAAGCTGACGGATATTGGCGCGCACAGTAACACGAGCTTTCGCTATGAGCTGAATGCCGTCTTTTGCTACCGCTGTGACAGGAGGCGTATCAATCACTTTAGGATTCACGCTCATCTGCACAGCCTGAAACACATCGCGGCCGGCAAGGTCAATGGCAGTGGCCATTTTAAACCCGAGGTCAATATTTGCCTTATTGGCCGACACAAGAGCATGTACTACACGCTCCACATTACCGCCGGCAAGATAGTGGGCTTCGAGGTCGTCGCGTGTCACGTCTTTCAGACCGGCCTTGTGGGCTTCGATGAGAGCGCGTACGATTACCGACGCCGGCACATTACGGATACGCATCAGAACAAGCTGAACGAGAGATATGCGCACACCGCTCACCCTGGCCGATATCCAGAGGAAGAAGGGACAGTAGTAAAAGAATACAATCAGAAATACTACTACAAGCGCACATAGCAAAATAAAAGTTAATTCCATAGTTCGATATAGGATTGGTAAGAAATCATTTACTGTTTTTCAAGCCGCACGGCATTGTTGCGCTGCGACATGGCTCGTCGCCGCAACTGGGCAGTCTGCTTCTCGGAGTCGAGAATCGCGCGGCTCACCGTACGGTCGCCATTGCGGTAACGTTCGCGCAACGCTTCCTCGTCTTTGAGCTGCTTGCGGAGCGACGCATCGGTGGCGAGTGCCTCAAGCATCGCCGAGCGCGCACGATCGTTTTTAAAATCGTTGAGTGAATAATAAATTTTACCATTGCCCATATCAAGGGCAAAAGCAGGCGACGAAGCCGATTGCGTCACACCGGCATCATTACGCCCTGGCAGATGCGTGCGAAGCATTTCCGCATAGTCGACACCCTCTTTCTGTGTCAGCGCGATTGAACTGAGACGGGCAATGTCGGCGAGATTCGGATTGTCGGGCTCTACATTGACGCGCATCTGTGAGGGGATGAACACATACACCGTCACCTTACCGGGTATCTGGTTGCGGTCGGTAGCCCACCAGCCGAGCCCCGAAGCTTCGTCAATAGCCATCATAAAATCGTTGAACGGCGAATTGTAGGGCATCCCCACATTCTGAGGCTGGAAATATTCTTTTCCTTCGCCGTCTCCGTCGGAGCGCCGGGTCATGAAAATATCATAACCGCCAAGCGAATTCTCACCGTTATTGGCAAAATACAAAGTAACGCCGTCGGGCATCAGGAAGGGAAACTGTGCAGAGCCACCTTCGCGCAGGGCGTCGTCGAGTATTGTCGAATGGTCGATTGACCCGTCGTCGAGAATATCCGCGCCATAGAGATTGAAACAACCCGATGTATCGGCCGCGGCCCACAGCAACTCGCTGCGGTTTTCGGGCATATAAGCCACCGAAAGCTCATTGGCATCGCCGCCGGCACCAAGACGGCTCACCGCGTCGGGCGGCAGAAGCGAGCCTGCAGCAGACGAAAGGCGGTAGACCTCAAAAAACGTGGCACTGTCTACATTTATCGAGTCTATCACCTCTATACACTCTACTCTGTCGAGCATATTGCCGAGCTGAATAGCACGACGGCTGATAAACTCAAATTCTTCAGATTTAGGCTTCTTGCTTTTGGTAAGGGCTGCGGCCCATGCATCTATATGCTTTGATGCATCCGACGCATCGTAACGGTCGAGTGCCATTATGGCGAGAATTCTCGCCGCATCGGCAACACCACGACCTTCAGCTGTTTCGAGAGGTTTCACAGCCTCGTCGAGCTGCCCCAAAGCATATAGCGAGGCTCCGAGAAAGTAATTGGCATTGCCGTCTCGGGGGCTGCGTTTAACCACCGGACGCATTTTTTCGACCACTGCCTCATAATCGCCATCGTTATAGAGCTGGCGAGCCTGGTCTATCGGGCCGGCCGACGCAACACTCGCGGCGGAGACCATAAGTGATATAGCTATATTTCGACAAATATTCATTTCGGTATACTTACGTATTGGCTACAAAGGTAACAAAAGTTATGATATTTAGCAACGCCCACACGCACGATAAAAAGCAAAAGTATATAAATTAAGATGTTTTTAGCAAGGTTTAATAAACACATGAACCCAAACCGGTTTATTATCGCAAAAAAATTTGTATCTTTGCAGCCAATAACAACACCTATGGCAAACAGAACCCAATACGTAGTGAGCATCGGCAAAGAGGCTATCGCCGCTCTGCCTGTTAAGACGTATCCTGCAGGAATCAGAGTAATCGACACTCAGGAGCAGGCAAGGGAGGCCATTTCAGACCTTTCGCAAGAAAAAATCGTCGGCTTCGACACCGAGACCAGGCCTTCGTTTCGCAAAGGCCACCTGCACAAAGTGGCCCTGATGCAGATTTCAACTGCCGAATGCTGCTATCTATTCCGACTGAACAAGATTGGCATCGACACTGTGAAGCCATTTCTTGAAAACCCCGAAGTATTGAAAATCGGGCTTTCGGTTCACGACGACTTCAACGCACTGCGCCGAAGCGGCAACTTGCAGCCCGACGGATTTATCGACCTGCAGCAAGTGGTGAAAAAATTTGATATTTCCGATATCTCACTTCAAAAAATATACGCTATAATTTTCGGAGAGCGCATTTCTAAAAGCCAGCGGCTTTCCAATTGGGAAGCCGACCGTCTGTCGGATGCCCAGCAAGCCTATGCAGCCCTCGACGCTTGGGCATGCCTTCATATTTACAACCACCTTAAAAAGGGCGAATTTGACCCCGTAGCCTCTCCCTACAGGCATATTTTCGAGCCCGACACACCGGTCGGCAAACACTCGCCATCGTCAAACAACTGATTATCATGAAAATCGCACGCTCCACTCTCATTCCTCTAATCCTTTTGGTATATTTGGCCGTTATGTCTTATATCGGCTATCCCGCATATGCCGACGGACGCACCTCCGCACTTTATTATTTCGGTGTGATTGCCACTACTATTGTGGTGATTATTCTGCTCCACTTCAATCTCAAGCATCGCGAGCGCCTGCGCCGCGAGCGACTCGAAGACATGGAAAAAGCGGAGTCACAAAACGAAAAATAACTAATCACTATAAAAATGGCTCATAAAGCACTTCTTATTATTCTCGACGGCTGGGGTATCGGCAAGCACGACCACGCCAATGCCATATACAACACCCCTCATCCCTACTACGACTATCTTGTAAAGACATATCCCAACTCTGAGCTTCAGGCTTCAGGCGAAAACGTCGGCCTTCCCGACGGACAGATGGGCAACTCTGAAGTCGGACACCTCAATATAGGAGGCGGACGCATCGTTTATCAAGACCTCGTAAAAATCAACAACGCCATAAAGACAGGCTCGATTCTCGAAAACCCCGAAATCAAACGCGCATTCGAATACTGCGCCACCACCGGCCAGGCAATGCACTTCATGGGCCTCACGTCTACCGGCGGCGTTCACTCTTCGCTCGAGCACCTCTTCGCTCTCTGCGACATAGCAAAAAAATACAACCTCAAGAAAGTATATCTCCACTGCTTTATGGACGGCCGCGACACCGATCCCCGTTCGGGCAAAGGCTTCATCGAACAAGTAACCGCACATTGCGCCAAATCGACCGGTGTGATTGCTTCGATTATCGGCCGCTTCTACGCTATGGACCGCGACAACCGCTGGAACCGCATCAAAGAAGCTTACGACCTGCTCGTAGAAGGCAAAGGAAAGCAGGCCACCGACATGGTAGAAGCAATGCAGCAGAGCTACGATGAAGACATCACCGACGAATTCATCAAGCCTATCAATAACGCCAATGTCGACGGCACTATCAAAGCAGACGACTGCGTTATTTTCTTCAACTACCGCAACGACCGCGCAAAAGAAATCACAACCGTCCTCACACAGAAAGACATGCCCGAAGAAGGCATGCACACTGTGCCCGGCCTACAGTATTACTGCATGACGCCTTACGACGCATCTTTCAAAGGTGTTCATATTATCTTCGACAAAGAAGATGTAAAAAATACTCTCGCTGAATACATTTCGTCCGAAAATCTGAAACAGCTCCACATTGCCGAGACCGAGAAGTACGCTCACGTTACATTCTTCTTCAACGGCGGACGCGAAACTCCTTTCGAAGGCGAAGACCGCATTCTCGTTCCCTCGCCCAAAGTCGCAACTTACGACCTCAAGCCCGAGATGAGCGCTTATGAGGTGAAAGACAAACTCGTTGCAGCTATTGACACCGAAAAATACAACTTCATCGTCGTAAACTATGCAAACGGCGACATGGTAGGCCACACCGGCATCTACTCTGCAATTCAGAAAGCTGTAGAGACTCTCGACGTATGTCTCCACGACACCGTCGAAGCTGCCAAGGCTCACGGCTACGAGGTAATCATCATCGCCGACCACGGCAATGCTGACCATGCCGAAAATGCCGACGGCACTCCCAACACCGCTCACTCTCTCAACCCCGTGCCATTCATCTACGTGACTGAAGACAAGACCGCAACTGTCGAAAACGGCATCCTCGCCGATGTCGCTCCCTCGATTCTTCACATCATGGGTCTCGAGCAGCCCAAAGAAATGACAGGCCACGACCTCATCAAAGACTAATCCACACAATCACATCTTATAAAAAAAGCCACCCTCCGGTGGCTTTTTTTATTGGCTGCAGCCTCACCCACTACAGCACAATGTCTTCAAATGTAGGGACTCGATACACTGCGTCCGACAAAATGATTTTACAAAAATGGAGTGTGAGACATTCGTTATTCCATATTCCGGAATTTTGTTGTACTTTTGTATAAAAATCTACGGATTATGCAAAATCCTCGAGCTATACGAATTGAACAATATAATTATCCACTACCCGATGAGCGCATAGCCAAGCATCCGTTGCAGGAACGCGACGCTTGCAGATTGCTCATGTACCGCGACAAGGAAATCAGTGACCATATATTCAGAGAACTGCCCTCACTCTTGCCGGCAAATGCAATGCTGGTATACAACAACACTCGCGTAATCAACGCTCGCCTGCGTTTTGCAAAATCGACGGGCGCGGCTATCGAAATTTTCTGCCTCGAGCCCAAATCGCCTGCCGACTACGAACAGGCATTCGGCGCGCGTGGCGAGTGCGCGTGGCAGTGTCTTGTGGGCAATTCGAAAAAATGGAAAGAAGGCAGGCTCGCAATGGATATTGTCACAAGCAACGGCACAACATGCCTCACAGCCGAACGCTTGCCGGAGCCCATGGCCGCCGACAAATCGCAGGCTATTGTATTCCGGTGGGACAACCCTTCACTCAGTTTCTCCGAGATTATCTCGGCTATCGGCGAGATTCCAATCCCTCCATATCTCAACCGCAAATCGGAAGCCAGCGACCGCAACGATTATCAGACTGTATACAGCCACATCGACGGTTCTGTAGCCGCCCCCACAGCCGGGCTTCATTTTACAGATGACCTGCTCCACGAAATTGATCGTGTCGGCATCGAACGCCGCGAAGTCACGCTCCACGTTGGAGCTGGCACTTTCCGTCCTGTAAAAAGCGATGAAATCGGCGACCACGACATGCACAGCGAGTTCATCGCCGTAAGCCGCGAGTTCATCGCCGAATTAAGCGCCACAGTGGAGGTGCGACCGGTTGTTGCAGTTGGCACAACGTCGGTCCGTACTCTCGAAAGCCTCTACCACATCGGATGCCTTATATCCAAGGGTAAATGGAACGGCGAATTGCCGCAATGGGCTCCCTACGAAAGCAGCGAAGGCAAGCTCTCAGCCTCCGAAGCCCTCGCAGAGATAGTAAAATATCTCGATACCACCGGCGACGCCATGCTCGTCGGCCGCACCCGTATCATAATAGCTCCGGGCTATGACTACCGTATAGTCGATGCGATGATTACGAATTTTCACCAGCCGCAATCCACTCTGTTACTGCTCGTATCGGCCTTCGTAGGCGACGAATGGCAAAGAATATACACACATGCGCTTGACAACGGATACCGCTTCCTCAGCTACGGCGACGCATGCCTTTTCTATAAACATCAGAAATCATGAAACTCCGGTTCCTCATCCTCTCTTTAGCCTGTGTACTCTGCGCACAACTCTCCGAAGCCTGCACATCGGCTATCGTAGCCGCGTCGGCAACCGCAGACGGACGGCCTATATTATGGAAACACCGCGACACCAGTGCCTCAAACAACTTCCTTTACCGCGTGGAGCAACCCGGTAAAATCGGCTTTGTAGGCCTCTTCAACGGTGCCGACGAGTTAAATCTCGACGAAGCATGGATGGGCATGAACGATGCCGGATTCGCAATAATGAACACTGTGGCATACAATCTGCCTGCCAACGAGCCCGACTGGATCGACCGCGAAGGCGTCGTGATGAGCATGGCTCTTGCCTCTTGCCGCACTGTCGACGACTTCGAGAGGCTTCTCAAACAACTTCCGCGCCCTATGGGGGTTCGCACAAACTTTGGCGTTATCGATGCCGAGGGCAATGGCGCATACTTCGAGACCGACGACTACAACTATGAGCGATTCGATCTCAAAGACGCTGCAAACGGCATACTCATACGCACCAACTACGCCTACAGCGGCATTCCCAACGAAGGCATGGGATATATACGCCATAAAAACGTAGAAGATTTGCTCGACACTCAGCTCGGCTCTCGCTCGATAACCCCGGCATCGCTTACCGAAGGCCTGAGCCGCTCGTTCTATAACTCGGTGACGGGCTTCGACGGAGCAGACAGCAGCGAGTCGTGGACAATAGATCAGGATTTTATTCCCCGCCACTCGTCGACAGCGTCTATCGCAATCGAAGGTATCAAGCCCGGCGAGAATATCTCCAACATGATAATGTGGGCCAACCTCGGTTATCCTCCCTGCTCCCATGTCGTTCCGGTGACACTCACATCAATTCCGGAAGAAGCCGGTCCTAACGCCGATTCGGGAGCTTACAGCCCTGCCGGACTCGACGCCTCGGTGCGCATGCTCGAGGTCTTCCCCATCTATCGCGGCAGCGGCTCTCGCTATGTCAATCTCGATGCAGTAAGAGCCATCAGCGACGAACAGTACAGAATATCTCTCGAAAAATATGCTGCCGGAGCAAAACTCCGTGTGCAATAAGCTACACTCTCAACAAATCAGGATAAAGTCTGTTCCGGGCTGCGTCTGTAAATAAAACCTCTGCTATGGAATCAATCCGCCAAATCTACAAAATAGGAAACGGACCCTCGAGCTCTCACACCATGGGGCCCAAAAAGGCTGCAACTATATTCGCCGAGCGCACAGCGAGTTCGGCAAAACGCTATGTGACTACTTTATACGGCGCACTGGCTGCCACCGGCAAAGGGCACCTCACCGACCAGGCAATACTGAGAGTGCTCACCCCCGTAGCTCCGGCAGAAATAGTATGGAAGCCCGAAACAGTGCTTCCGTTCCACACCAACGGCATGAAATTCGAGGCCTTCGATGCCGATGGCAAATGCATCGACTCATGGACGGTATATTCGATAGGCGGTGGCGACATTGTCGAAGAAGGTTCGGTGCGCACTTCGGGCCCTTCGATTTACCCGCTTTCAAAAATCAAGGACATACAGGCGCAATGCCAGACAGAAGGCACAAGCTACTGGGAGTATGTCGACCGCTATGAAGACTCCGACATATGGGACTATCTCGCCGAAGTATGGAAAGTGATGAAAGAAGCCGTGCAACGCGGCATCGAGGCCGAAGGCGTTCTCCCCGGCGGACTTGGCGTGCGCCGCAAAGCCGTGAGCTATTACGTTCATGCAGAGGGATATAACCAATCTCTTAAAAGTCGCGGACTGGTATATGCCTACGCTTTGGCTGTGTCGGAAGAAAACGCATCGGGCGGACTTATCGTAACAGCGCCAACTTGCGGCTCATGCGGCATTGTTCCGGCGGTGCTCTATCATCTGCATAAATCCAAAGGGTTCAGCGAAAAACGCATACTGCGTGCCCTTGCCACGGCCGGTCTTTTCGGCAACGTGGTAAAGACCAATGCTTCTGTATCGGGAGCCGAAGTTGGATGTCAGGGCGAGGTTGGCGTTGCATGCGCCATGGCTGCGGCAGCTGCCTCTCAACTGTTCGGCGGCACTGTCGCTCAGATTGAATACTCTGCCGAGATGGGACTCGAACACCACTTAGGCCTCACCTGCGACCCGGTGTGCGGACTCGTTCAGATTCCGTGTATCGAACGCAACGCCTATGCGGCGGCTCGCGCGCTCGATGCAAACCTCTATGCGGCATTCTCCGACGGCCGACACTCTGTCGATTTCGACCGAATCGTCGAGGTGATGAAACAGACCGGACACGACATTCCCTCGCTGTATAAAGAGACCGCACTCGGTGGCCTTGCTGTAATCAAATAATATTATTGTAAGCGACAAAGGTAAAAAACACCAATGACCGAGACAGTCACACTCCGAGTTATACCCAAAATTGCGGCGACTCCCGATTTGCTTGCCAAAGAATGTGCCAAAAGCCTTCGCTTAGATGCCCGCCGTGTAAAACGGACTGATATCACACGCCGCTCGATAGATGCCCGACAACGGCAGGTATACGTAAATCTCACAGTCGTTGTCCATATCGACTCTATCGACAAGACTGCAGTTGAATTTATCCCCACTGTATATCCGTCTGTGGCCGACAAACCACAGGCAATCATAGTAGGTGCCGGCCCGGCAGGACTTTTCGCAGCACTTGAACTTATTTTGCTCGGTGTACGTCCGATAATTCTCGAACGAGGAAAAGATGTCGACAGCCGACGCGCCGATATGGTTGCAATCAACCGTACCGGTGTGGTGAACCCCAACTCCAATTATTGCTTTGGCGAAGGCGGCGCCGGTGCTTACTCCGACGGAAAACTTTATACCCGAAGCAAAAAGCGTGGCCCTGTCGAAAGTGTGCTCCGCACATTTCATCAGCATGGAGCGCAAGCCGAAATACTGGTCGACGCACATCCTCACATTGGCACCGACCGGCTGCCGGCGGTGATAAAAGCCATGAGAGAGACAATAATAGCCTCCGGTGGTGAAGTGCACTTCAATACACGGGTAACATCTCTTATGTTTTCCAACGACGGCGACAACCGCATAGTGAAAGGTGTTGCCGATACATCCGGCACAGAATGGAACGGCCCGGTAATTCTTGCCACAGGCCATTCGGCCCGCGATGTCTATCATTTTCTCAACAAGTCCGGTGTATCGCTTCAGCCCAAAGGAATTGCCGTCGGAGTCAGGCTCGAACATCCGCAGCAACTCATAGACTGCATACAATATCACAACGCAGAAGGAAGAGGCAAATACCTGCCGGCCGCCGAGTACAGCATGCTCACAAGAGTCGACGACCGCGCAGTATACTCGTTCTGTATGTGTCCGGGCGGCTACATCATTCCTGCCGCAAGTGCTCCTGGCCAGCTGGTGGTCAATGGCATGTCACCAGCCAACCGAGGCACACGCTGGGCCAACTCAGGAATGGTGGTTGAAGTTCTGCCGGAAGACATACCCGACACAGACGGAGTAGACAATGCGCTTAAAATGATGCGCTTTCAAGAAGAAATCGAACAACGCTTCTTTGAGGCTTCAGGCCACACACAGCAGGCACCGGCACAGCGCATGCTCGATTTTACCCAGGGCAAGCAATCGCTTTCGCTGCCGCGCTCGTCATATCCTCCGGGACTATTATCGGCCCGTATCGACCAACTGCTGCCGAAAGGCATTGCACGTCGTCTACAGGAGGGGTTCAAAGTCTTCGGACAGAAACAACGTGGCTTCCTTACCAACGAAGCAGTGCTTATCGGTGACGAAACACGCACATCGTCGCCCGTCCGCATACCGCGAAGCACAGAAACTCTCACCCATGTGGATATTCCCGGCCTTTACCCCTGCGGCGAAGGCGCAGGCTACGCTGGCGGCATAGTATCGGCGGCTATCGACGGAATTATGTCGGCAAGAGCACTCGCCACAACTATCTGCTGCTCGCAGAGCTGACCGCCTTACTCCGCATCAACATGGCGCATGTCCGCGCCAGATTATTTTTTGCCCTCTCCGGAAGCATTGCTTCGGCAAGAGGCATTTCGTCGGGTTTCGCAGCCCTGACACATGCAAAGCCGGCACGAAGGAGCTCATCGCAGTTCTCAACGCAACCGCCGACCGCCACCACCGGAATCTTGCAGCTCAACCCGGCCTGTAGAATTTCAAATGGGATTTTGCCCATAAGAGTCTGTCGGTCGAGGCACCCCTCGCCGGTAATAATCAAGTCGGCACCGGCAACAATATTATCGAAACCGATTGTGTCAAGCATGAGTTTCCCGCCCGGCAACAGCTTTGCATCAAAAAATGCCATCAACGCCGCACCGAGGCCTCCTGCAGCTCCGGCTCCGGGCTCTGAGGCAACATCGCGTCCGGCATAATCGTTGAGCAGGTGAGCATAGCTGCACATGCCTTTTTCGAGTTCTCCGATCATGACATTGCTTGCACCCTTCTGCGGTCCAAAAACACGCGCGGCACCATTGGCGCCCGTCAGGGGATTGTTGACATCGCAGGCTATGCAGATACTGCATGAGCGCCGCATCTTGTCGAATGCCCCTGCATCAATAGATGAAATAGAGCCCAGAGCAGCTCCGCACGGCACCACATCTTGCCCACAGTCATCAAGAAAACGTACACCGAGAGCCGACATCATACCGATGCCGCCGTCGACTGTGGCACTACCGCCAATGCCAATAATTATTTTCACACATCCACGCGCAACAGCATCGGCGAGCATCTGACCTGTGCCGATAGTATCAGTTTTCAACGGATTCCTTGCAGATTCGGGAATTAATGTGATGCCGCTTGCCTGCGACATCTCCATTACGGCTGTTTTGCCGTCGGCAGAGACGCCATAGACGGCATCTACAGGCTCACCGAGCGGCCCCTTTACCCGGCATGATACAAAATATCCGTTCATGGCCGCAGTAAGAGCTTCGACAGTACCTTCTCCCCCATCGGCTACTGAGACTACTTTCACATCAGCATCGGGCAAGACGCTTTCTATTCCTGAGCGACAAGCCTCGCCAGCTTCCCGGGAAGTCAACGAACCCTTGAAAGAATCGAGCGCAGCAATAATTCTCATACTTCGCGAAGAAAAAACAGCCGTCGGAAACATTTTCCCGACGGCTGCGATAATTTATTCTTTATTGTCTTTTTCAGGCGTTTCAGCACTGTCTTTTTGTGAAGACAACTGTTTTGACGACTCCGTTTCGGGCTGTTTCTCCGGTGTTATATCCTCAGCCTCGACATCGTCTATCGGAGGAGGGGTGGAGATGCCTGAGCGCTCTTTCTTGCCAGAGCCGAAAAGCTCTTCGGTGCGCGACACCCACTGGCGTGGGCCAAAAATTCGCTCTACATCTTCTGTAAATATCACTTCGCGGCGTATGAGCGTGTCGGCGAGTTCATGGTGTCCCTTGGCATACTCCGTGAGTATTGCCTTGGCACGCTCATACTGCTCTGTAATGATGCGTGATACTTCCTCATCGATAATCTTGGCACGCTCGTTGCTGTAAGGATTCGTAAACATGCTGTTTTGCCCTGTCGAGTCGTAGTAGCTCAAGTTGGGCAGACGGTCGCTCATACCGTAGTACACCACCATTGCATATGCCTGCTTGGTGACCCGCTCGAGGTCGTTGGCAGCACCGGTCGAAATATGTCCGAGGAAAAGTTCTTCGGCCGCACGTCCGCCGAGCAGCGAGCATATATCGTCGAGCAGAACCTGCGAAGGCACAATCTGACGCTCTTCTGGCATATACCATGCTGCACCGAGAGCCTTGCCACGGGGAACAATAGTAACCTTGACAAGCGGATTGCCGTAGCGCAAATGCCACGACACAGTGGCATGGCCGGCTTCATGAACGGCTATAGACTTTTTCTCGTCGACAGTGAGTATTTTGTTGCGTTTTTCAAGACCGCCGATAACACGATCGACTGCAGCGTTGAAATCTTCTTTGCTTACCGAAGTCTTGTTGTGACGGGCTGCGATAAGAGCAGCCTCGTTGCATACATTGGCAATGTCGGCACCGGAGAAGCCGGGTGTCTGACGGGCGAGCATCTCGATATCGAGATTTTCGGCTGTCTTGATTTTGCGGAGATGAACCTTGAAAATCTCCACACGATCGGGGAGGTCGGGAAGCTCCACATATATCTGTCGATCGAAACGGCCGGCGCGCATAAGTGCCTTATCGAGAATATCGGCACGGTTAGTGGCCGCAAGAATTATGACACCACTGTTTGTTCCAAATCCATCCATCTCGGTAAGGAGCTGGTTGAGTGTGTTCTCGCGTTCGTCGTTGGCTCCCATGCCGGCATTTTTGCCACGTGCGCGGCCAACAGCATCAATCTCATCGATAAACACTATGCAGGGAGCCTTCTCTTTTGCCTGGCGGAAAAGGTCGCGGACTCGCGAAGCACCGACTCCGACAAACATCTCCACAAAGTCGGAGCCCGACATTGAGAAAAAAGGCACATCGGCCTCGCCGGCCACGGCCTTGGCCAACAGAGTCTTACCTGTTCCAGGAGGGCCTACAAGCAATGCGCCCTTAGGAATTTTACCGCCAAGGTTGGTATATCGTTCGGGGTTGCGGAGAAATTCCACAATCTCTTCTATTTCGGTCTTTGCCTCGCTTAGACCGGCAACATCGCGGAAAGTAACTTTGTTGGCATTGTTTT
>Ga0137306_100842_pt1 | contig 36970 bp, 36 predicted proteins | sample Inofroosms_March_FD_97187 | JGI IMG/M metagenome (GOLD analysis project Ga0137306, IMG submission 97187) | Mouse cecal microbial communities from Vienna, Austria - N-Acetylneuraminic and N-Acetylglucosamine D2O microcosms_March | ecosystem: Host-associated > Mammals > Digestive system > Large...
CGATACATCCCCCATACTTTCCAGCTTCTGTCACAGCTGGATTCAGCATTTTACACCGGCAGATGTTCAAACACTCAATCCGGCTGTGGCAGGTTGGTAATTCCCTGAATCTTTTACTTATGCTGCCTGCACCTGCGGTCTCCGGATGTCGCCCAACAGCCTGTTCCCGTCATAGTCCACACCTTTTGTCAGGATTGTGTAAAATACTCTTATGATCTTGCACGCAACTGCTATCACTGACTGCATCTTCTTTAACGGATTTTTCTCCCTTGTCCGATAGTATTCATGGATCTCTTTGAATTCATGATTCTTTCCTATCAGCGAGATTGCCGCTTCGTACAATACATACCTGAGACGTTTCCGACCCCGGTAGCTGATCCGGCTTTCGCCGTTATGCTTACCGGAATCGTTGGACACGATTGCGTATCCTGCCAGCTTCTGCAGTTGTTTGGGGTTATCAAAACGTCCAATGTCTCCCACCTCCGCTATGAAGCCGCTGACTGTGGCCAGCCCGATTCCCTTGATGCCCATCAGCTTATCTACATATGGAATCTCTTTCAGTTTTTTCTCTATTCCACGAAGCAGTTCCTCCAACCGCAACACATATACATCCATGTCATTCAGCAGATTTCCCAGTTCAATCCGGGCAGCTTCCGGCGCTTCCTTACTGCCAACGCTATGCTCTGCAGCTGATACCAGGGTCTTTGCCCTCTTCATTCCGGCGCCTCTTAGCTTTGCATCCCTCCAAATTTGGTTTACTCCTTCCGCTCCCAGTTTCTGGATATCCTCCGGAAGTGGTGCCGCCTTTAGTACCATGCGGCCGCTGACTGCCTTTAAATCCCCATAAACGTCTTTATATTCAGGGAAGTAAATAGAAAACCATCTGGCAATCCGGTTCTTGATCCTTGTAAGCTCCTCCTGCGTCTGGAAGCGCAGGTTTGATAAGCTCCTGATCTCTGCATAAATACCGGTTGGTATGTAAGGGTACGAGAACCTCCCCTCATTGACAAGCGCAGCGATCGTCTTGGGATCTTTGCGGTCATTCTTGTTGGGGTTGTTGTCATCCAGTTCTTTCGATTTCTTCACATGGTGGGGATTTACATGCACCGGCTTCATTCCGTTATCCTGCAGGAATTTCCCCAGGGCGAACCAGTAGTGGCCTGTCGGCTCCATGCCGGGGATTACAGCAGTTTTGCCGTGTTTCTCCGCCATGTCCTCCATCCATGCTTTGAATGTCTGGAATCCGGCCTCTGTGTTGCTGAACTCCAGCGGTTTTTTTGTATACTCATAGTTACGCCAGTCAAATGCCCGGGCATAATGAGTCTCACTTCCGACATCAATACCAACGATCAAAGTTTTTTCAGTTATGGATGCAATTTTTGCGTTCTGTGTGTTACAATTCATTTTAGATACCTCTCTGTTCAATAAGATTTTTACTAACCGTCCAAAGTCAGTAATCTTATTTTACTCTGAGGTATTTTTTTCTCAACCTTCTTTCTTGGAATTTCCTATATTTGAATTATACAGGAAGCTCCTTGCAAATCTTCATAATTTATCACGTGACCTCAATCACAGTTTATGAGAATATTGTATCACAATTTCCAATCCTCCGCAATCATCCATCTGTTACCTTGCCGGCATCTGAAAGTCCGCAAGCGCCTTGTTCAGATAATCATTAAAGGGTTTCATAATCCGGAAAAGCCCGGATGCCTTCTCAATAAATGCTTCCGCATCCTTCAGTTCTTCATCCTTTATAGGATATTCCAGATACCAGCTCTTAAACTTTAGATATTCTGCCTGAGGATGTTCCTTCTCATATCCCGCGGGAACATTCTTTAACGCACATCCCTGAACCGTAAAATATCTCTCAAACTCCGGCTCATGAATGATTCTTTCCCATTCTCCGCCATTCCCGGCAATAGAATCCCGTATCAGCTTTACCGCATCCTTAAACATATCCGCAAACAGGCCGCCGCCTAAAAAAGACTGATTGCCGGGCTTTATCATAAGATAATATCCAACCGGCACGGGCAGCTTCCCCTTAGAGGAAATATGGGCACGGAACGCAGGATTATACGGAGATTTGTCATGGCTGAAACGTGTATCCCTTACAATCTTAAACGTAAGGTCCTTCGGATCATGATGTAAAATACTGCTGTCAAACTTTCCGATTTCAAGCATCAATGCCTGCAATAACGCTTCAAACTCAGCCTTTGCTTTTTTATGGTCCTCCTTATTGGCATGATACCACTCGCGGTTATTATTCCTGCTCAGATTTGATAAGTAATCTATAATCAGTTGTGTGTTCATAAGCTGTCTCCTCTATGAATTTTTGACAATGGAAAACTGTGTGGATTCTAAAAATTCCTGTATCAGCTGTTTGACGTGTCCGGGTGACCGATAAGGCCTGCAGAACGAAAAATCCTGCGACAGCTCGTCAATATCCTCCATTGCATTCTTCACATCAAGCATCGTGTCAACGGAAATTTCCACAGCCGCTGTATAATCCAGCTGAACCGGGTTGATCCTGTGGTTTTGTATTGCATAATTTACTCTGTCTTTACACCGGCATCTTCCTCCGCCGTATTCTCCGCAGTACTGCTCAAGAAAGTCCGCCATTTTTCTGCGTATTCTCGAAAGACGCTGGCGATAGCTCTCCGGAGTCATTTCTAAAATCTCCCCTGCAATGCGGCTGTCAAGCTTAAACATCGTTCCCAATATAAAAATGCATCTGCTTTCCGTATCAAGACATTGCAGCATCACATTGGTACAGGACATTTTCAGCTCTTCTGCCAATATATTTTTTTCCACATTCTGCGTCAAATCCGGCACATCCTGTACGTTTCCGTTTTTTATATCATCTCCATAATACTCAAAGCTTAACGGACGGTGGGCAAACATATGCTTTTTATAATTTTTCAGATGATTCACAGCAATACTAAATACCCATGTCGTAAATGAGCTGCCGCCTCTGTAAGAGGACAAATGCGTGATCATTTTCAGCAGGATGTCCTGTGCGGCATCCTCCGCGTCCGCAAATGTGCCCAGCATCCTCAGGGACAAATTAAATACAAGGTCCTGCATACCTGCAGCAAGCATTTCAAGAGCTTCCTTATCCCCTTCTGCCGCCTTATCAACCAAAGCCTGTAATTCTTCATTCGTTTTTCTACTCATAGATCATACCTCCTCTACTTAATTAGACAACATTCCCCGGCCTGTGTGACACAAAATAATTATTTTTCAAAGAAATAACAGCCGCTTTCCAAGCCCATGATCTCACATTGTTCATACCGGTTCTCTACAAAAGAACAGAGGCAGATTTACACACCTGCCTCTTTCATCTCTGCTCCCTGCGGCGGTTCACTACTTTTCCTTTGAGTTCTTCCAGAACCATCCCCCCCCAAGAATCCCGCCTATGTATAAAATATTTACAAAAATCGTAGGATTATCCTTCAATAAATAAACCACAGCAACACCCGCGGCAAGAGAAACTGTCAGCTTGAAGGCTGAGATGATCCGTCTCTCCCGGATATCCCTCGCATTTTGAAGCTGTTCATTTCTCTTCTGCTCCAGAATGAGGTATTCCATCAAGTCCTCATCCCGGATTCTTGAGAGAATCCATTTATCCCTTAAGAAATTCGCCTCTTCCCTGTTCCGGCGGAAAAAACCTCTCTTCTTAGGCTCCTCCTCCAAACATACCGGCTCCTTCTTATCCTCTTCCACCGCTCTGTATTCCTGATCTTCCATTTCTCCCATACCTTCCCCTTCTGTATAAATTATTTCCTCCACGATTCCTTCCTGAACCACTTCCTCCGCTGTCTTTCCCTCTTTGCGGATTATCTCCCCTGCGGTTTTTTCCTCTTTTTCCTCCTGAACTTCCGGCTCTATATGCTCTTCTGTCAGAACTGCCTGTTCCACCGGCTCTTCTATTTTGGTTTCTTCTGCCTCCGCTTCTTCCAGAACGGTCTCTCCTTCTACTATCTCTTCTATATACGGCTCTTCCCCGCGAACCAGTTCTTCTTCATGAACTTTCTCTTCCGACATAATCTCCTCCTTATCACATGAAAACTCCCCATCTGCCGCCATGGTCTAACCAGCTTATGACTGCTCTCCCCAGCACATTACAGGATTCGACCTCTTTTATGATATATTAAAACAAAATCCGTCAAATGTACATATATTTTTAAATCGGTACGCAAATTCTCCTGCTGTTACGCTATATATTTTTTAATCAAATACGATCTCCTGTTCCGGCAGATCTTCGCAATATGAAAAAATATCACATTTTTCTCTACAGTCTCTTTCTTCTGTAGAATTTCTCTGCAGCCCTTTCTTAAACATCATTCATAATGCTTCCGTTTATGTTACGGTTTCGTACATTGCGAAACCCATCCTCATATGTTATTTTAAACTATAATCTTCAAAATGTACATATTTATAGTAGAAATGAGTTGATACAATGAACCGTACCAAATCAGCAAAAGCTGTACTCCATATTTATCATTCCGTCCGGGGGGATATTGCACCCATATTTTTTACGGTTCTTTTCCTGGACCGGCCATCCTGTCAGAGCCGCATTAATAAAGAAATTAACCGCCATTGTTTCCATTACATTATTTCTTTCGTATGCTGTATCTTATGCGCTTATTGTACGAAATCCGCCATTTTCAGATAATAGACAAATAGATGGCGGATGTCCAAAACTCAGACATCCGCCATCTATCTGCCTAACAGTTTAATGAAAGAAATGCGCTCCAATCTGCATTCCGTATCCGCCCTGATCAAAATACAGACATCCTCCGATCGGATTCTGTCCCGCAAGGGCCGCCTCTGCCGCCTGCATAGCAGACGCCGTATACCCTGCTGTGCCGCGGACCCGGTCAAGCCATCCGCTTCCTGCCGGGCTAAACTGCCCCGGCTGATAAATCACCCCTTCAATCGTATTGGGGTATGCACTACTGGCAATCCGGTTCATGACCACTGCGCCCACTGCAACCTGTCCCTCAAAGGACTGGTTACCAGCCTCGCAGAAAATGATGGATGCCAGAAGCTCCTTATCGCCTCCGCCTGCGGAAACCACTCTGGTTTCTGCAGCACGCTGTTCACGGGCCTTCTGCTCCTCCTCTGCCTGTTTTCTCTCTGCCTCCAGCTTCTCTGCCTTTTCTTCAATTACTGCAAATGTTTCCTCTGCGCTTTGGGCCGCCTTTATTTTTACTTCTGCCGGCTTACTGCTCTCTGCCGCCATAGAACTGTCTATTAGGAATGATTCCCACTGAAACAAATCTGCCGCCTGAAGATAATCCTCCGGCACAGCCGCGGCCCGGCTGGTAAATCCTAATGTAAGAGTAGATGCCGCCACACAGGCGGCCATGCACATTCGCGCCTTTGCTATTCCGTTTTTTAAATTCATTTTATATCTCAACATAAAAATGATGCCCTCCTATATGCATAGTTTTGTATTGTTAATAAAGTATACTCATTTTTTTCAACTTTATTACAATTATTACAAAATTGTTACATTTTGCACTGAGGGCATCATATCATAGGTCTATATGAAATTCAAATATAACTATTTTCCAGTCCTGTTACATCCTTCCAATTCATTTAAATTTTTGCAATATCAATCAAAGTCAGCTTCTTGATATCTGTATTTTCCAGACTGGTAATCAGAGCTTCCGCCGTATCAATGGCTGTCAGGACATTTACTCCGGTCTCAATGGCGCTTCTGCGGATAACAAATCCATCTTTTGCGCGCTCTGCTCCCTGAGGCGGCGTATCAATAACCAGGTCAATCTTATGTCCTAAGATCAAATCCATCAGGTTCGGAGACTCCTGCTCAATCTTATTAACCGGAATCGCCTTCACTCCGCCATCCTTTAACACTTCCGCCGTTCCTCTTGTGGCGAAAATCTTATATCCGATATCCGCAAACCGGCGTCCGATATCCACAATATCCTTCTTATCCTCATCTCTCACGGTGATAATCATATTCTTATGCTTCGGAAGCTTGATCCCTGCGCCTAAGAAAGCCTTATAGAGCGCTTCATCGAAGGTCTTTGCAATGCCTAAGCACTCCCCGGTGGATTTCATCTCAGGTCCCAGGCTGATATCTGCATCTCTGATCTTTTCAAAGGAAAATACAGGCATCTTTACTGCAAAATAGTCCGCTTCCGGCTGAAGTCCCGGCGTATAGCCAAGATCCCTGATAGTATGGCCGATGATCACCTTAGAGGCCAGAGGTACGATCGGGATCCCGGTCACCTTGCTGATATAAGGAACCGTACGGCTGGAGCGGGGATTTACCTCGATCACATACACATCCTCCCCGCATACGATAAACTGAATATTGATCAGTCCGATCACGTGAAGAGACTGTGCAAGCTTCCTGGTGTAATCCTCAATGGTCTGCTTCGTCTTCCCGCTGATACTCTTCGCCGGATATACGGAAATACTGTCTCCCGAATGGATCCCGGCACGCTCAATATGCTCCATGATGCCGGGGATCAGGATATCCGTCCCGTCGCATACCGCATCCACCTCAATCTCCTTGCCCATAAGATACTTATCCACCAGAATCGGGTGATCCTGCGCGATCCGGTTAATAATTCCGATAAATTCATCAATGTCATGATCACTGATCGCAATCTGCATTCCCTGTCCGCCTAGCACATAGGACGGCCTTACCAGTACCGGATAGCCAAGCCTGTTTGCAACCTCCTTGGCTTCCTCTGCAGTGTATACTGTTCCTCCGGTGGGTCTTGGGATCCGGCACTTCTCCAATATCGCATCAAACAGTTCCCTGTCCTCTGCCGCATCCACATTCTCCGCCGAGGTTCCAAGGATCGGAACGCCCATCTTCATCAGCGCTTCTGTCAGCTTGATCGCAGTCTGGCCGCCAAACTGTACTACTGCGCCGTCCGGCTTCTCCAGATCCACAATGCTTTCCACATCCTCCGGCGTCAGAGGTTCAAAATACAGCTTATCTGCAATATCAAAGTCTGTGCTTACCGTCTCCGGATTATTATTTACAATAATCGTCTCGTATCCTTCCTTGGAAAACGCCCAAGTACAGTGTACGGAGCAGAAATCAAATTCAATTCCCTGACCGATCCGGATCGGACCGGAGCCAAGCACCAGAACCTTCTTCCGGTCACTGGTCTTTACCGCCTCATTCTCACTTCCGTACACAGAATAATAATAAGGAGTCTCCGCCGCGAATTCCGCCGCACAGGTGTCTACCATCTTATAAGCCGCAGTAATGCCGTACTTGTGACGCATATCGTGGATCTCCCGCTCTGTATGCCCGGTAATTTTTGCGATCACATGATCCGGGAATTCCATCCGCTTCGCTTCTCGTAAAAGTTCCTCATCCAGCGGGCTGCGCTTCATCCTTGTCTCTAACTCCACCAGACGGGCAATCTTGTCAATAAACCATTTATCGATTTTTGTAACTCTATGGATATCCGCGATGCCGATACCCTGGCGGATGGCCTCTGCAATCTTCCAGATCCGCCTGTCATCCACAACCTTCAGCACCTCCAGAAGCTCTTCCCCGGTCAGATAAGAATAATCATAGGACATCAAGCTGTCCACATGCTGCTCCAGAGAGCGGACCGCCTTCATCAGCGCCCCCTCGAAATTGTCGCAGATACTCATAACCTCTCCGGTTGCCTTCATCTGGGTCGTCAGTGTCCTCTTTGCACTGATAAATTTATCAAATGGAAGTCTTGGGATCTTCACAACGCAGTAATCCAGCATCGGCTCAAAGCTTGCATAGGTCTTCTTTGTCACCGCGTTCTGGATCTCATCCAGCGTATAGCCCAGGGCAATCTTCGCCGCCACCTTGGCAATCGGATAGCCGGTGGCCTTAGATGCAAGGGCGGAAGAACGGCTTACTCTTGGGTTCACCTCGATCACGCAATACTCAAAGGTTTCCGGGTGCAGGGCATACTGCACGTTGCAGCCTCCGGTGATATTCAGCTCGCTGATAATATTCAGAGCTGACGTCCGAAGCATCTGGTATTCCTTATCTCCTAAGGTCTGGGAAGGCGCCACAACAATACTGTCTCCGGTATGTACGCCCACCGGGTCAATATTTTCCATATTACATACGGTAATACAGTTGCCGTTTCCGTCCCGCATCACCTCATACTCAATTTCCTTCCATCCGGCAATACAGCGCTCTACCAGAACCTGCCCCACTCTGGAAAGACGGAGGCCGTTTTCCAGAATCTCTACTAACTGCCTGCGGTCATTTGCGATACCGCCGCCGCTTCCGCCGAGGGTATATGCCGGGCGCAGGACCACCGGATATCCGATGCTCTCTGCAAACTGGATACCGTCCTCTACATTCTCCACTACCAGAGAAGCCGCACAGGGCTCCCCGATTTTCTCCATCGCCGCCTTAAATTCCAGACGATCCTCCGCCTTCTTGATCGTCTCAGAAGTAGTTCCGATCAGCCGCACATGGTTCTCTCTTAAAAAGCCCTTTTCCTCAAGCTCCATAGCCAGATTTAAGCCCGCCTGGCCGCCAAGGGTAGGCAGAATGCTGTCCGGGCGCTCCTTTAAGATCAGCTGCTCCACCACCTCCACTGTCAGCGGTTCAATATAAACCCTGTCCGCAATATCCTTGTCCGTCATGATCGTAGCGGGATTGGAATTCAGGAGAACTACCTCCACTCCCTCTTCCTTCAGAGAGCGGCATGCCTGTGTGCCCGCATAGTCGAACTCTGCCGCCTGGCCGATGATAATCGGGCCGGAGCCAATCACCAGTACCTTCTTAATATCTTTTATTCTAGGCATCTTCCCTCTCCTTCCTGTCCTTCATCATCTGGATAAATCGGTCAAACAGATAGCCGGAATCCTGCGGTCCCGGACACGCCTCCGGATGGAACTGCACCGTAAATATATCCTTTCCTATGTATGCAAGTCCCTCATTCGTTCCGTCATTTACATTTACAAAGGCTTCCTTTGCAATACCTTCCTCTATGGTAGACGCATCCACTGCGTACCCATGGTTCTGGGATGAAATGTATACCCGTCCCGTACTCAGATCCTTAACCGGATGATTACCGCCCCGGTGTCCGTATTTTAACTTGTAGGTTTTTGCACCATGAGCAAGAGCCATCAGCTGATGCCCCAGGCAGATTGCAAATATTGGAATGTCAGTATTGGACAATTGCTTGATTTCTTCAATAATAGAAACATTCGTCTCCGGGTCCCCCGGTCCATTGGATAGCATGATACCGTCCGGACGACTGTCTATGATTTCTCTGGCGGCGGTGTGTGCCGGATAGATCGTCACCTCGCAGCCTCTGATATTTAAAGACTTGGCTATATTATTCTTTGCACCAAAATCCATCAGCGCAACCTTACATCCCTCGCCCGGAAGAACGTAACTCTCTGTGCAGGAAGCTTTGGAAACCACATCCCCGATTCTGTAAGCCTTAAGCTTCGGAATGACTTCCTCAAGATCATATGCCTCATTGGTGGTAATCATACCATTCATGGTACCCTTTTCCCTGAGGATCTTGGTGAGTGCTCTGGTATCAATCCCTGCAATTCCGGGAATATCCTGCTCCTTTAGAAACTTCTGAATCGTTCCCTCACAGCGGAAATTACTCGGCATCCTTGATAACTCCCTTACAATATATCCGTCCGGCCACGCCTTCCTTGACTCCATATCCGGCGTAATCCCATAATTGCCGATCAACGGATATGTCATCACCACTGCCTGTCCGGCATAAGACGGATCCGTCAATACCTCAAGATATCCTGTCATCGAAGTATTGAATACAATCTCGCTGATGATCTCTCTTTCGGAGCCGATACTGGTTCCGGCAAAGACTGTCCCGTCTTCCAAGATAAGAAATGCTTTCATATACTCACCTGTTCCCTTTCTAAATTTTATCTAAAAAATATAACTGCACAAATTGTAGTGATTATACAACATGTTCTTAGTTTTTTCAACCCTAATATTGCCAGTAGATCGTAAGCTTGCCAAGTTCCGGCCTGTCTTCATAATAATACTGTACTTCACTTAGTCCGTAAATTTCACACAGGTTCTGAGCAGCGCTGTGTATCAGGCTTCCCAGAATCTCATCTCTTGCCTGCTGATAGGCGGCCTCATCAAAATATTTGAATATGGTCGGGTTGCGTCCCTCGTATATTGCCGTATTGAGTGCATTCAGCGCTGCATCCGCATCATAGCTGTCATAATACATACCATTTACCACATAATAGTTCCAGGTCATTCCGGTACAAGCCGGCATCGGATATTCTGCATCCGCCTGATGGGTGCGGCCAATCTCTTCATCATTGCAGCACATATAATCATAGGTAATATGCTCCCACTGAGGAGCCGCCGCTCCCTCCGCTGTCTGGTATACCGGGTCTCCCCATGTCGTATCCACATGGTAATATTCCCCGCCGCACTGTACCAGATTCCATGCATGGGAATCAGTCCCATTTGCCGTGCCGGTCACATAGATCACGTGAACTCCAAGCCTTTCCAGCAGATACTGTGCCTCTTTGGAGTATCCTGCGCACACAGAACGTTTTCCCACAAGGGAGCTGTAGATATTTTGATTGTCCGGCGCCTCCAGATCATACTCTACAGAATTTACAATATACTCATACACATACAGGATCTTCTCATAATCCGATGCCTCCATGGAAATTCCCTGCAATATCCTGCCTGTCTCCTCGTCAATCTGTCCCTTCCTTATCTCCTTCTCTTCTGCAGAGCAATTGTATTCCGGGCTGACCACCGTATAATTCTCTCCTCCGGGATCCTGTTCGTAGGAAGTGGAACTCACACCGCCATCGCACCAGAAGAAATCCGGATAATCCCTCAAAACCTCCCCGAGAATCCGGTTCGCCTGCTCCGCATCCCCGCAGTGGATGTAAATCTCATCCGCCCTCTCCTTCATCCCCTGATAAATTTCCCGATAGATCTGCTTCTCTTCTTCATTTAAGAGTCCATAATAATAATGAAGCGCAAGACTCTCCTCATCTACAGAAACCTCTTGATAGGGAATCTCCTGAAATGCCTCCGCGCTCTTCCTTATCCCCGCCGTCAGATTGTTTTTCAGCTCCACAAATTCAGGATAACCTATGATTACCAGCCCGATCACAAGCAGAGTGAAAAAAAATCTCAATATAATGCTCAAACAGCATCCCTTTTTCTTTTTCATAGCCTCTCCTTAGATTATATAAACCACATTATTCACAATCTATTTCTTTCCGTATATATTAATTGTAACAGAATTTGTGAGGTTACACAATGAGCGATCCTATTCCATCTTCTGATACTCCAGATGTCGGACGTCTTCAGATTAATATTACTTCCGAGATTACTTCCTATCCGGTTCCCGATGCGGTCATCAATATATCCTACACCGGAGTCCCGGAAAGCACCTTAGAACAGGTAACTACCGATTCCTCCGGACAGACAGAGGTTCTTGAGCTGGCGGCGCCTCCAATAGAATACAGCCTGAACCCGGAGAATGATATCCAGCCATACTCGGAATATACCCTGCAGATACAGGCGCCCGGCTTTGAACCAGTCAGCATCGCAGGCACAGAAATACTCGCAGATACCACAGCTATTCAAAACGTACAGCTAAGCCCCTTAGACACTACCGGAAACGAGGAGCAGGTATTTGTCATCCCCGCCCATACACTGTATGGAAATTATCCCGCCAAAATACCAGAGGATGAAATCAAGCCGATGAACGAAAGCGGTGAGATCGTCTTAAGCCGGGTGGTTGTTCCGGAATACATTATCGTGCATGACGGCAGCCCCAGAGACAGCACCGCAAAGAACTACTACGTTAAATACAAAGACTATATAAAAAATGTGGCCTCCAGTGAAATTTACGCCACATGGCCGGCCAATACCATCCGTGCCAATGTACTGGCGATTATGTCCTTCACCCTAAACCGGGTATATACGGAGTGGTATCGGAATCAGGGCTATGATTTTACCATTACTTCCTCCACTGCCTTTGACCATAAGTGGATACCAGAGCGGAACTTCTTCGAATCAATTTCGGTGATCGTAGATGAGCTGTTTGCAGACTATCTGTCCAGGCCGAACGTACGCCAGCCTATTCTTACACAATACTGTGACGGAAGGCAGGTCCAATGCCCGAATTGGATGACACAATGGGGATCCAAATCCCTCGGAGACCAGGGCTACTCTGCCATAGAGATCCTCCGTTACTATTACGGCGACGACATGTACATCAACACCGCAGAAGCCATCTCCGGCATTCCTTCCTCCTGGCCGGGATACAATCTGGAAAACGGCTCCAGCGGTGCCAAAGTCCGCCAGCTCCAGGAACAGATCAATGTAATTGCAGGCGCCTATCCTGCAATTCCTAAGCTGACAGCAGACGGAATCTACGGTCCTGCAACCGCCGCAGCCGTATCCAAATTCCAGTCAGTATTCGGTCTTCCTGCTACCGGAATCGTAGATTATCCTACCTGGTATAAAATATCGGAAATATATGTAGGCGTGTCAAGAATCGCAGAGCTTACCTGAACTTCTAAGGAGGCGCCCGCTATTAAGATCGTTTCATCCAAAAAGAGGGATATCCGTTCATACTGATTTTCAACCCTCGAATCGAAAATCAAAAATATCCTCCATGGAATCAGCGTTTAAAAACTCTGGTAATCCTGCTGAGGATATTTTTGATTATTTCTATATCAAGTCTTTTCTTTCTGCATTATATATTGACAAGACTGCAATCACTTGGGAAGCCAGTATTTTCTGCCTCTTGATCGGACAAGAAAAGCCATACTGGTAAATAATTCGACCGGTGCAGAAATCACATCCGTCCCCGGCGCTGCGTCCAACGTTCTATCCGCATCATTTGCAATTCCCCAGAATGTCAGTGCAAACACAAATAAGCAGAGCAGAACCTCCATAACAAACGCATGATACTCTTAACACCAGAATAGCATAACAGATATATTTATGTCTATAATATGTTTGATCTGGTCTGCTCCTGAGCTTATAATTATGAGAAACTTCTCATAATTCTATCATTTTATTTTCATTTTTATCCCTCAGTATAGGTGTAGACCAAAAAAGAGGAGTTGTATTTATGAAATCATATGACCATAAACTACTGGCAGAGCATCTGTCACAGAACATTTTAGACACCCGCAGCTATCTTCAGGTCCGTCTTTTTATCCACGGATGTGTTTTTCCGGACCACAATCCCTTCAGCTATCTTCAGGGGCTGTTTGCCGGCCATCCGCTTAAGATTCATTTTACTGCCTACTCTATCCCCAAATTGCAGCGTTTACTGGAAAAGCTGGAAAGCAGCGACGGGCTGTCTCTCTGGGGGTACTATCAATTAGGAGTCCTGACCCACTATCTGGCGGATGCATTCACCTATCCTCACAATGAAACCTTTACCGACAGCATGCTTGTCCACGCAAAATACGAAAGCCATGGATTACATGCCGCCCTAACGGAAGCCCTGTCCGGCGGCAGTTCTTATTCAGATGAAAATAATTTACACAAAAACGGCGATTTATGGTATACTTTTTGTTCCCTGCATAAAACCTATGAGCAGACCAGTCCGTCGCCGCAGACGGACGTACAGTATATTGTGCCGCTCTGTGAACGGGCCTGCCGTGAGTTTGCCTGCAGGCAGCCTGCCGGTACCGCTTTTACATCTGCAAGAGTCCGTTTTGTAAATGCGTGGTCCGGCATCTACAGGAGGAATATGTCATGAGAATATTGATCATCGAGGACGATGAATCCCTGCACCGGATCCTAAGCCGCAGGCTTACCGAGGAAGGATACGCCATAGACGGCTGTTTTAACGGGCAGGACGGATTGGAATACATGGAAACAGGCGTCTATGACTGTATTATTTTAGACTGGATGCTTCCGGTAAAGGACGGCGTTGCCATTCTAAAAGACTTCCGCCGCAGAGGGCATCACACCCCTGTTCTTATGCTGACTGCCAAGGATTCGGTCATGGACCGGGTCGCGGGCTTAGATGCTGGAGCCGACGATTATCTGACCAAGCCCTTTTCCTATGATGAGTTATCTGCAAGGGTCCGGGCGCTTCTAAGAAGGAACAGCGGCCAGCGCCAGAACGTTCTTAATCTGGCTGATCTGACCATGGATCTGCCGGCACACCGGGTTTCCAGAGGCGGCAATGAGATTCTCTTAACCTCCAAGGAATATGCCCTGTTGGAATATATGCTGCGGAATCAGGGACAGGCGCTTACCAGAAGCCAGATTGCCGACCATGTGTGGAATTATAATTTTGACTATGATTCCAACATTGTAGATGTCTATATCCGCTATCTGCGCAACAAAATTGACAAGGAATATTCCAATCCGCTGATCCATACGGTCCGCGGATATGGTTATGTGATCAAAGATGAATCAGAAAAACAGTAGACTCAAACAGCTTAATATCAGCACCAAGATCATACTGCTCTATATCCTGCTGTCCGCGGCGCACCTTGCCCTGTTGATCCCGGCTCTTTATTTTATGATAAAAATATCCGTTCAGGAACATGTATCTGAAGACCTCCAGAATTCCATTTCCACATTCACCTCGCGGCTTTCCGCAGAAACTATCATGTGGCTTCTGGCATTTCTGATTCCCGGATATCTGCTTCTTGCCGCAGTCAGCTCCTACATCCTTGCAAAGCGGACCTTGCGGCCGGTCCATCAGATCACCATGGCCGCCAGATCCATCAAGGACGGAGATTTGTCCGGCAGGATCAACGGCGTGTTTTCCCATGATGAGGTAGGCGAGCTGGCGGATACCTTTAACCAGATGATCGGCGAGTTGGAATTTGCCTTCAAACGGGAGCGGCAGTTTACCTCCGACGCTTCCCACGAGCTTCGGACTCCGATGACCGTTATCAACGCCTGCGTAGAAGATGCTATGTGTACGGACGATGAGTCGATCATCCGGGAGAATCTGCGGATTATCCAGACTGAGAACCAGCGCATGAGAAAGATGCTTTCTCAGCTTCTCATGCTCTCCAGAGGCTATGAGGGACGCTTTCACTTTGAACCAGAACAGATCTACCTCCGTGAAATGGCTGATTCTGTTGCAGAGACCATGCTGGCTGAGATAGAAGCTAAAAATATCCATATCCATAATGAAATCGAACAGACTCTCTCGCTTTACGCCGACCAAAGCCTGTTCACTCAATTGCTGGTTAATCTTATGGAAAATGCAGTCAAATACGGACATGAAAACGGCATCGTCCGGCTGACTGCCAAGACAGACAAGAAGGAAACCATCCTCTGCGTCAGCGACGACGGCATCGGCATCGGCCGGGAGGATTTACTGCATATATTTGAACGGTTCTACCGCGCCGACAAAGCAAGAGACCGGAACGGCTCCGGTCTCGGCCTGTCTATCGTGAAATGGATCGTGGAGCTTCACAACGGCCGTATCAGCGTGAATAGTGCGCTGGGAGAAGGAACCACCTTTTCCATCGCCATCCCCAATGAAGCTCCCTGACAGCCATCTATTGCTGATTTATCAGTACAATACTGCTATTGCCTCATAGGGCTTTAGCAGTATTTTTTTATCCAGAAGCTCTCTGCCGTAATTGGAGACCAGCACCTCTCCCGCTAAGCCGAAAAGCTCCTCCGGAAGCCGGTAAGTGATTTCCTTCTCCGTGAAATTACATATGGTCAGAAGTTTCTCTCCCTGATACCCGCGCAGATAAACATACAACTCCTCACTGTCCGGAAGCAGGAGCTCATAATCCCCGTATACGATAATCTTGTACTCCTTCCGCAGACGGATCAGCTTCTTATAATAATAGAACACAGAATCCGCACGCTCCATCTGTTCCTTGGCATTGATCTCCCTGTAATTGGGATTCACCGGTATCCAGGGGGTTCCTGCGGTAAATCCAGCCTGCGGGCTGTCATCCCACTGCATAGGCGTTCTGGCATTGTCCCTTCCCTTATAGCTGATGTAGTCAAACATCTCCTCCGGCGTGACAACCCCTTTCTCCGTCAATTCATGGTAAGCATTAATACTCTCAATATCCCGGAACTCCTCCAGAGACGTAAAGGGATAATTGGTCATGCCAAGCTCCTCTCCCTGATAGATATAAGGCGTTCCCTGCAGCATGTGAAGGCAGGTTCCAAGCATTTTTGCCGAGATCTCCCGGTATTTTGGACTGTCATTTCCCATACGCGACAGCATCCTGGGCTGGTCGTGGTTGCACCAGTACAGGCTGTTCCAAGCCTTTCCGGCAAGCTCTCTCTGCCATTTACTCATAATCTGCTTCAGCCCTGTAAGCGGTATCTTTTTATGATTCCACTTGAAGCTCTCGCCGCCGTCCAGATCCATATGCTCAAATTGAAAGACCATATTCAGTTCCTTCCCAGACAGAGAAGCATACTTTTTGGCTTCCTCCACCGTAACGCCGGAGCACTCTCCCACAGTGATCAGATCATATCTGGACAGCACCTCCCTGTTCATCTCCTGCAGATATTCGTGTACCTTAGGCCCGTTCGCGCAGTAAGGCCCGAAATCCCCGTAACCGCTTTTTCCCACGGTTCCGTCAGGAAGTCCCGGCGTCTTGGAAATCAGGCTGATCACATCCATCCGTAATCCGTCAATCCCCTTCTCGCACCACCAGATCATCATATCAAAAACTTCCTTCCGCACCCTCGGATTATCCCAGTTCAGATCCGGCTGCTTCTCTGAGAACAAATGCAGGTAATACTGATCCGTCCCCTCATCGTATTTCCATGCAGAACCACCGAAGCATCCGCCCCAGTTATTGGGCTCCTTTCCTTCTTTCCCATCTCTCCAGATATAGTAATCCCGGTACGCATTTTCCTTAGACTTCCGGCTCTCCACAAACCATGGATGTTCATCCGAAGTATGGTTCACCACCAGATCCATCATAATCTTAATGCCAAGCTCGTGAGCTTTCTGAAGCATCCGGTCATAATCCGCCATCGTCCCAAATTCTGGCATAATCTTCCGGTAATCACTGATATCATAGCCGTTATCATCATTCGGCGACTGATACACCGGGGACAGCCAGATCACATCGATCCCCAGTTCCTTCAAATACTCCAGTTTTTCTGTAATACCATTCAAATCTCCGATTCCGTCTCCGTTGCTGTCACAGAAACTCCTTGGATAAATCTGATATACCACGCTTTCCTTCCACCATGCTTTTTCCATGTTCTCCTCCTCCGTTTTCTTCTATACCTTATTCTGCTTACTGGTATCCTTTGTCAACCGTCATATTCCTCTGCCGGTATTCTCTAGGCGACATTCCATACACACCCTTAAAGGTCCTGGAAAATGCCGGCAGATTGGGATATCCCACTGCCGCTCCCACATCGATAGACTGACAAATCCATAAAGCTATATCACTCCTTCATGACATTTCATTACGTTTTGCGTAAAACTCGTTTCTGTTTATTATTATATTCTACAAAACCCAGTACATTCAATAGATTTCGCGCAAAACGCAATATTGCACAATCTTTCGTGCTGGTTTTTATACATTCTGCATATTCTCCGGCACAGAAATTCCCAATTCCCCAAGCTCAGCGGCCGCTTCTGTCACCCACAAGTTTCTCATATGCAGAGCATACGTCCCTCACATTCCATGTAGCGGCAAACTGAACCCTTTCCTCCGGATTTAATGTGAAATGAAGCAGCATATAGTAATACCTCCTGTATACCTCATCCCCGATTGCCCGGATCAGGGCATTGGAAAATGCATAGCCTTCTTTTCTGTTCTTCTCTTCTTTGGCACCTTTTTGTAATTTCCACGAATGACATTTGACACGGTAGCAGGGCTTACCCCGGCCCGCTCTGCAATATCCTTAGTCCGTATCATCAGTACTCTCCTCCCCTACTGCTTTACAATCTTATTCTTCTGCCTGTATTCTCTTGGCGGCATTCCATATACGCCTTTGAACGCTCGGGAAAAATGCAGCAGGTTCGGATACCCCACTGATGCCCCGATATCGCCAATGGATTCACTTCCGATGATCAATGCATCCGCCGCCTTCGCCATCCGGTAATGGATCAGAAACTCCTGCGGCGGCTGGCCTAATACCTTCTTAAATATCTTCCCGAAATAGCTGCGGTCCAGCTTACACATTTTCGCAAGATCCTCCACTGTGATATTATCCGCATAGTTATGCTCAATATAAGCAACCGCCTCCCTCACATAGAATTCGCTTAAGTTTCCTCCCTGGATCTGTTTTCTGGATGAGGAATACTTGATCAGCCTGTCAATGAAAAGATAAAGATGCCCGATCAGCTCCAGTGCAGAAGCATTCTGACTCTTGACCAGCCGCATCATCTCATCTAAAATCTGCTGTCCATATTCCGGCTTAATAGGGGTATAAACCGGATCTTTATAGGATAAGCCGGCAAACTCTACACACTCCTCCGCACGCAGTCCTCCAAATTCCACCCATACATACTCCCACGGCTCATCCTTGTCCGCGTAATACGTATTCACATAACCAGGCTCAATCAGAAAGCCGCTTCCGGCAGAAATATGATAATAAGAGGTTTTGTCCTTCTCATCATTGGAGTGCAAAGTCCCCTTTCCGGATATCACATAATGGAAAAGATAATTATTTCTCACATAAGGTCCGAAGGACTGTAGTGATGCACATTGTTCATACCCATATTGGTATATTGTAAGGTCCATATACCGCTCATCCTGAAATACGGAAAACAAATGATTCGTCATGATGCGTTTCCTCCTCAAACTAAATATCGTGATTTTTGCTGAATTTTCAATACAAATTTTATTAAAAACGCTGAATTTTTATATTTTATTTATATTATATACCATTATGCGTCTATATTTCAATATTTACATCCCAATAACGCATTCTGTTAAAATTGAAGCGCATACATGCATTTACCTTTTTACAGCAAACTGCTATCATTTATCACGAAATCAAACAATTTTTTCATGCAGTTTAACGAAGCATGAAAAGGAGAAGAGGTGTGGAATGAAAGAGAGAGTAATTGCCACAGCGCTTGTGGCAGCAATGCTGATTGGGACTGTCTTTTCGGCTGCCGGATGTTCATCTGAGGAAAATGACGGCAAAACCCATATCACCATGCTTCAGTACAAACCGGAGGCTGTAAAAGCATTCGAGAAAATGGAGGAGGAATTCAATGCCACACACGATGACATCGTGCTGACAATCGAATCCCCTAACGATGCAATGACTGTACTGAAGACACGTTTTATCAAGGAGGATGCCCCGGATATCATTGGTATCGGCGGCGACGTGAATTTCTCAAACTTCGTTGATGCCGAGATGCTCATGGATATCTCAGACTTCGAAGGATTATCCTTAATCAAGCAGGCTTATAAGGATATCGACAAGAACCTGGAATTTGTTCCGACTGAGGGCGTATATGCGGTTCCTTACGTGGCAAATGCGGCAGGTGTCCTGTACAACAGAGATATGTTTGAGGACAATAACTGGGAAATCCCGACAACCTGGGATGAATTTATGGATTTATGTGAAACCATCAAACAATCAGGACAGCAGCCCCTGTATTTCGGTTTCAAAGACGTATGGACCTGCCTTGCACCATGGAATGCACTTGCCTGTGACCTTGCACCGGCAGACGTGTGCCGTCAGGTGAATAAAGGCGAGACCAAATTTATTGATGAGTATGATGAAGTAGCCGAAAAAATGTTAGAGCTTCTTGAGCATGCACAGGATGACCCGTTCGCTTATAACTACAACGATGCATGTACTGCTTTTGCAAACGGCGAATCTGCAATGTACACCATCGGAAGCTATGCAGTTCCTCAGATTCAGTCTGTAAACCCTGACATGAATATTGATTCCTTCGTTATGCCGGGCTGTGACAACGCAGAGGATAATGTACTGAACTCCGGCGTAGACCTTCAGTTCTGCGTAACCACAGACTGCCCGAACAAGGAAGCCGCTTATGAGGTATTGAGCTTCCTGTTGGAAGACTCTACCATCCAGACTTACTTAGACGACCAGAACGCTGTTCCATGTAAGGACAAGGTATTTGAACTTTCCCCTGCTCTTGACGGAATGCTTGATTACATCAACGAAGGCAAGATGGTTGATTATCAGGATCATTACTATCCTTCTGAGATGTCAGTGGATGCACAGATCCAGACCTTCCTGTTAGATGGAAGCGTAGAAAAATTCCTGACAAAATTCGACACGGACTGGCTGCGCTACAACCGCGACATCATCCGTAAGGTACAGGCATATGAAGAATCAGGAGGGAATGAATAATGAATAAAAAACTTAGCAGAAACCAAACCTTTTTGTTAATCACAATTCCGGTCCTGGCGCTGTTCTTCTGTTTTAACACACTGCCGCTGATCAAGGGCCTGATGTACAGCTTTACCAACTTCCGCGGATTCGGAAGCTATGACTGGGTAGGCTTTCGTAACTATGCCGACTTATTTACCGACGCCCGCGTAGGAAAGTCTTATCTTTTTACATTTAAATTTGCTTTACTTGCTACTGTTGTGACCAACGTGATCGCCCTGCTTCTCGCTCTGGGCTTAAACGGTAAGATCCGTGCAAAGAACACTCTTAGGGGTATTTACTTTATCCCAAGGATCCTGGGCGGACTGGTTGTAGGTTATATCTTCGGGTATTTCTTCACATACATCCTTCCTGCTATTACAGGTAAAGGAAGTATGCTGTCCAACACCAGCACAGCATGGATCGCAATCGTAGTCGTTGCGGCATGGCAGTCCATCGCACAGACAACCCTGATTTACATATCCGGTCTTCAGACCGTGCCGGAGGATGTATATGAGGCGGGCGCTATCGACGGCGCTACCGGATGGTTAAGCTTCAAGAACCTTACCTTCCCGCTGATCATCCCATTCTTCAGCATCAACATGGTCTTAAGCATGAAGGACTTCCTGATGGTATTCGATCAGATCATGGCTATGACCAAGGGCGGTCCTGCACAGAGCACCGAGTCCATCTCATACCTCATTTACAACAATGGTATGGGCGGCGGACAGTTTGGTTTCCAGAGCGCCAACGCGGTAATCTTCTTTATCGTAATTGTTGCAATCTCTGTATTCCAGCTTAACTTCACAGGAAAGAAGGAGGAACAGTTATAATGAAAAAGAAAAATAAAGTTGCCGCCACTACCAATTGGCCGCTTACCATATTATTAATCGCCGGCTGTATAACTGTAATCTTCCCGCTTTACATGGCGATCGTAATTGCATTTAAGAAGCCGTCTGAAATGACCAATGACATTGCAGGAGCCTTAAGCCTCCCGCAGAGCTGGAGCCTTGAAAACTTCGCAGAAGCAATGAGAGTTACTGATTTCTGGCATTCCTTAAGCTACAGTATCCTAATTACCGTAGCGACTGTAGTGCTTGCAATCCTGATTCACTCTCTGGCAGGCTACGCCATCGGTCGGAGCATGGCAAAGAGTAAATTTTACAAAATCTCTTATCTGTACATTGTAAGCGGTATGTTCGTGCCATTTGCAATCCTGATGATGCCTCTGGTAAAACAGACTGCGCAGATGAAAATTGACAACTGGTTCGGCGTTATCATCTGTTATCTGGTATTCTATATGCCGATGAACATGATGCTCTACTCCGGTTACTTAAAGAACATTCCAATCGCACTGGAGGAAGCAGCTTACGTAGACGGTGCAACCACATGGACTACATATTGGAAGGTTATCTTCCCGATCATGAAGCCGATGCACGCTACCGTTGCCGTACTGACGGCACTGGGAACCTGGAACGATGTTATGACCCCGTTAGTTATCATGTCAGGAAAGGGCGCAAACACACTGCCTCTGGCACAGCTCACCTTCCAGACACAGTTCGGTACCAACTACAATCTGGCATTTGCCTCCTATCTGCTGGCACTGCTGCCAATCCTGATCTTCTATCTGGTATGCCAAAAGCAGATCATCAACGGTGTAGTAAATGGTGCAGTAAAATAGTTTGCTTGTTTTATATGGGGACACAGTTACGAGAAGCAGGTATCCTGCTTCTCGTAACTACTTTAAACCGATGAATTTATATTATTGTGTATATAATTTTGCTATATATTTCCCCACAGGCGAAACATACAATAAATATCCTATGACGCCTCCAATCGTATTGAACAACAGATCATTGACATCGAAAATCCTATTTCCAAAATAGAAAAAGGACATTATTAACTGTGTACATTCTATAGCCAATGACATGAGAAAAATTATCCTGATATTCTTTTTCATGTTATATTCTTTTATAAATATTCCCATGTAAAATCCCATAGGCAGAAATAATAACATATTTCCTATTACATTATACAAAGTATAATAGTTGAAATTTGAAAATAAAAGCAAAGGGGCTTTTTCAAAATAAAGAAGCTGACCGTAAGAAGGAAGCTCCTTGCGGTTTACAAACCAAAAAATGGGAAATACTGTTAAATCAAACACCTTATATATGTAGTACAGAAAAGAGAAAATTATCAATTCTTTTTCGATATTTATATGACTGCGAAAGCACTTTATAATACGTATCATAACCAAAACAATAAAGATGGGTATAAAAATTATAGCCGCGTTTACTAAATATTCCGGCGAAAATGTCTCATTATTAATATTAATCATCTTATCTCCTGCCCTGTGGCAGAAACTCTGCCACAGGATTCTCCTTCCACTATTCTAATTAGTTAGTGTGCCTCTTACAGAAATATTAGTCATAGCAGGCCCGCCATCAAATACTAAATAATAATTTGATGATGCAGTTACCGCTTTAGGAAATCTTTGTCTGCCGCTTGTATTGACTTCCCCATAACTTGTATCAAAACCTACTCCACTTTTATATAATGTACATTTGCAAACATGACTAGCATAGGTAGTATTAAGATAAGCATTCCCGGAATCCAAATAATGGAAGATTCCATTTGTTTTTCCAGACACTGCCCCCGCTCCGCCGGCAGTATAGTAATTTGCATTAAAACTAGAAGACGCCGCAAAAGCATTCATAGAAAAGACAAATGAGAAAGCCATTACTCCCAATAATGCTTTTTTAAGTTTTACTTTCATAATAAAATCTCCTTTTAATATTATTTCAAATAATTATCACAGTTTTATTTTGAGGTGAGATACTGTAACAAAATGAATTGCAATTCCATATATTTGATATATTTCAATAATATATACTTATTTTTAATAATCAAGAAAATATTGGTTTACATTTTAGCAACAATTGGTTTTGATTTAAACAATGTTAAAATGATTAAAAAATAATATTTATTAAATAAGTGTAAACCAATGGTTGCAGAAAATATTTTTTTATTTTTAATTCGAGTTCTAATCTGTCAATCAATGGATTCTTTTTTTATTACATATATAGTGTATAAATAAATTAACTGTTTAATAAATTATTATTTTTCCGGAAAATCTAAAATTTAGAAAAAATATTCAAACTAATCTACATGGTTTTTGAATGATTATCTTTTTCTAAATTTTAAAAACTGCATAATTATATTAAATAGCAGAAAGCAAAAAGAAAGGAAACAGAAATCATGAAAAAAATATTTAAAAAATTTACAGGAAACACAATATTGTTTTTAATAATAGTCTTAAATACAAATATTGTGTATGCTCAAGAAAATAAGGAAATCCGAACTACAGCAAATGAAGCTGTATACGATATAAGTATCGGTGGAACGCAGACATTTGAAATCATGGACAAACAGAACAAAATTATATATATAACTGTGGAAGAACTTAAAAGCCCAGCTAGGATATCAAATGGAACATATAAGGTATCATACCTATCTCCCGGAGCTTGGCAGGCAAGTTATCAGGTAGATATTTCATCAAATAAAATTTCAAGAGCACATTCACCATCATATATAGTTATATCCGGAGAAATCAAACAAACAAATTTAGTAAAAGAATCGTCTACCAAGACATCCTATTATTTAATTTACTATAATGGAATAATCGGAATACAAACCGGTGTTAGAGCGACCATATCTGGTAACAGTTTAAAAGTAACCCAAATTTAAAAAAACCCTTCAAATCCTCTAATATAAAGTGATATTTAGCACAAAAATAATATAAAATCAATATACCAAACAATAAAATGATGAAATACAATTCTAAACAAAATCATTATATAAATACAGCCTGCATACATATCAAATAAGAATTGTATTTCATCCAAAATTCAAAATATTTATGTACTGTTTTTTATATTTTTTCGATTGAAAATGTTCCAATATGAAAAAGAAGCTGATTCATAAAAATCCAAAAATTATATGTACTAATAATAAAGCAAGCTATACATAATAAAATAATTTTTAGATATTTTTTTTGATTTTTTCTAAGCCAGACAATCATACCCATCGAAACAAATATACCCATTCCTTGGAAAAGGCATGATAAAATAACTAAAATAGCAAGGAACAATTGTTCATTTGAAGTATAAGGTAAAAAATTCTCGTGTTCAATATTTGCAGATGTATTATAATTGATATTTCGTGAATCTCCATTTAGCAATTCATCAATAGATATATCATATAGTCTGCTTAATAAAATCAAATTATCTATTTCTGGATATGATTTCCCATTCTCCCATTTGGAAATAGCTTGACGGGAAATGTTTAATTGTTCTGCTACATATCCTTGTGAGAATCCTTTTGCTTTTCGAGCATCCTTTAGTTTATCATGTAAAGTTTGAGTTTCTCTCATTATGATATCATCCTTTGTAAGTCTGCACTATAACAAACCATATAGTTATCTTCCGTATAATTCATCCTCCGGGGAAATTGATTTCACCGCTTAATAATTATGAATATAAACGGTGAAATCAATCCTTAACACATGCCAATCTTTCTACAAAATCAATCTTCTTATATCGTTGTACAGAACAACTACCATCAACACCATCAGCAGTGCAAATCCGATAAAGTGTACATACCCCTCCTTCTCCGGCGGCACCCTTTTCCTTCTTATGGCTTCTAGGATCAAAAACACCAGCCGTCCTCCGTCCAGTGCAGGGATCGGAAGCAGATTCATCACCCCGAGATTAGCCGACAGCAGAATTGCCATATTCATCATATTCGCCGCTATCACGGAAAACCCATACGATACACTTGAAGTATAGGCATCATCCACCATATTGACAATCCCCACAGGCCCGGACATCTGATCCAGTCCTGCCCGGCCGGTTAGAAGCATCTTAAGTCCCGAAGCCGTTACGCAGACCCAATACTTCACCTCATAGGCTCCGTATTGTAGTGATGTAAGGAATCCTGCCTTCTGATTTGCCCCTCTGCCGACTCCCAGAAGATAATAATCCAGCTCTTCATCATATGCCGGTTTTATCGTTACTGTATGGCGTTCTCCGCCCCTCTCATAGGTCACATCCACCGTCTCTCCCTGATGAAATTGATTATAAGCCGATATTTCCCGGAAAATATGAATCTTCTTATTTCCCATCCTCACAATCCTATCTCCAGCCTGTAAGCCTGCTTCCTTTGCAGGACTTCCCTGACTGATCTCCGATACTGTAGGCGGGTCATAGCCGACCATGACCGTAAGGATCACGGAAAGCACAAATGCCATAATAAAATTGAACACCGGACCGGCTGCGATTACCATAATTCTTGCCCAAACCGGCTTACTGTGGAAATTCCCCTCTTCTCCGGTGGCCTCATCATCCTCTCCCATCATACAGGCTCCCCCGATTGGAAGCGCCCGGATGCAGTATCTTGTTCCCTTGTATTCCTTTGAAAACAGAAGCGGTCCCATACCCAGTGCAAATTCATCCACTTCTATCCCATTCAGCCTTGCAGCCACAAAGTGTCCCAGCTCATGAAACAGCACAATAACGCTGAACAGTACGATTGCTATAATAATCCCCAAAGCTTACCTCCCGCATTGAATCATAATTTTTTATCCCAAATATATCGTCAGATAATAGATAATGGGTGCTGTGAAGATCACGCTGTCAAACCGGTCAAGGATCCCTCCGTGGCCGGGTATCAGCTTCCCGTAATCTTTAATCTCATGGTTTCTTTTAATCGCAGATGCACACAGATCCCCAATCTGGGAAATGGCTCCGCCCGCTCCGCAGATTACCGCACAGAGCAGGGGACTCACCGATGCCCCCGCGAACCTGTTCATGCAGGCCGCAAATATTGCACCTAAAAGCGCCGCGCCGATGATACCCCCGACGCCTCCTTCTACGGATTTTTTCGGACTTAATACCGGCGCCATTTTGTGCTTTCCAAACAACATCCCCACGCAGTAAGCACAGGTATCGCAGCCCCAGGAGCTTAAGAAAATCAGCCATACCATCACTCCGCCGTCGGGCAGTTCCCTGGTCTGATATACAAAGGACAGCATCACAGCCACATAAAACACCCCAAAGAACGCCATCGTTACCTGCTCTGCGCGGAACTTAGGGTAAGCAAATACATAAACCGCCATAGCCAGCATCAAAAGCAAAATAAATAAAGGCGCCGCATATTCCATTCTATTCAGGTACAGAAGCTCATAATAACCAACTGCCGCCAAATATCCCACAACACCCAGCGCTTTCTCCTGTATCTTTACCACCTTATACAGCTCCGTTAAGCCGATCAGGCTGGCTGTCAATAAGAGACCGTACAAAAGAGGCCCTCCGGTTCCCACCGTGACAATCAGTACAATCACTAATGCAATTCCGCTAAGCAGTCTTGTCTTAAACATCTGTTACCTCCTTCACGCCCCCAAAGCGCCTGTCTCTTGCGTTGTATGCCCGAACCGCCTTCAAAAGCTCTTCCTTCGTAAAATCCGGCCAGTGAACATCAGCAAAATAAAACTCCGTATAGGCAAGCTGCCATAACAGGAAATTAGACAGCCGCTGTTCTCCGCTGGTCCGGATCAGCAGATCCGGGTCAGGGATCCCTCTGGTATCTAAGTATCTCTCAAATACCGTCTCGTTTATCTCCTCCGGCCTCACCTTTCCAGCAGCACAGTCCCCTGCAAGACCGCGCATCGCCCTGATCAGCTCATCCCGGCTTCCGTAGTTGATGGCAATCTGGAAATTCAAGCCTCCGTTATTTCTGGTAGCTTCCTCAAGCTCCAGAATCCGCTTCCTGATATCTGCGTCAAGCCTGGTGATGTCGCCGATCACCCGGACCTTCATATCATTCTTTGCCGCAGTAGAAAGACAAGTCTTCATATAATTGCGCAGAAGCTTCATCAACGCATTCACTTCATCCGCCGGCCTGTTCCAATTCTCTGTAGAAAATGCATACACCGTTAGATACTTAATCCCCATCCGCCATGCTTCCTCGCAGATCCGTTCCACATTCTTGCTTCCCTGAGCATGGCCATAGTTTCTCGGCATACCTTTGGATTTTGCCCAGCGCCCGTTACCATCCAGTATTATCGCCACATGCTGTGGTATATTCATATTTTAACCCTCCCGACCGGCTGTATACCATTGAAAGTCAGTATTTCCTCCGAAAAGCTTCCAGAATTCCTGACATGCGCGTCCCTCTTCGGATCCCGGCAACGCCAAACAGAGACGGGACATCTGTCCCATCCCTGTATCTCTTTCCCATAAATAAGCTGCTGCCGGTTATCATAAACCGCCGGTTTCTTGTATATGATATATTTATTCGCCAAATTAAACAGTCATAACCTCTTTTGACTTAGATTCCACCGCTTTGTCTACCTCTTTGATATACTTATCGGTGGTCTTCTGAAGCTGTGTCTCCATATCTTTAATCTCGTCCTCGGAAATGTCGCTGCCCTTCAGCTTCTTTAAGCTGTCATTGCCGTCGCGGCGGATATTCCTGACTGCGACCTTCGCCTGCTCTCCCTTTTTCTTTACATCCTTCACCAGCTCTTTTCTGCGGTCCTCTGTAAGCTCCGGGAACACCAGACGGATAACCTGTCCGTCATTGGTAGGGTTGATTCCGATATCCGACATATTGATCGCCTTCTCAACCGCCTTGATCATGCTCTTCTCCCACGGCTGGATCACGATCATACGCGCCTCCGGCACAGAGATATTGCCCACCTGCTGAAGCGGCGTCGGCGTTCCATAATAATCAACCATAATCTTATTCAGAATATTCGGGTTCGCACGGCCCGCACGGATGGTCATCAAATCCGCCTCAAGGCTTGCCAGAGTCTTCTTCATCTTCTCTTCGTATACCTGTAATCTTTCATTCATCACTATATCCTCCCTTACTTAAACAGTCACCTTCGTGCCTGTAAATGTTCCTGACATGGTTTCCACAATACTGTTCTCTTCATTCAAGCCAAATACCAGCATCGGCATCTTATTCTCCAGACACAGAATCGAAGCCGTCAGATCCACTGCCATAAGCTTCTTATCAATAATCTCCTGAATGGAAATCTCATCATGCTTCTTCGCCTGCGGGTTCACCTTCGGATCACTGTCATAGATTCCGTCAATGGCCTTGGCAAGGAGCATCGCATCCGCTTCTATCTCAATAGCCCTTAGCACCGCCCCGGTATCCGTTGAGAAATATGGATGCCCCGTTCCGCCCGCAAAGAAGATCACCTTTCCTTCTTCCAGCGCCTCAAGGGCCTTATCCTTAGAAAACAATGTGGTAAACGCACCGCACACAAACGGCGTAAATACTTCCGTCTTCATCCCCGCATAGCGGAAAATCTCCGACACATAGATACAGTTCATCACGGTAGCCAGCATCCCAATCTGATCCGCCTTCGTCCGGTCAATGGTCCCGCTGGTACGTCCTCTCCAGAAATTACCGCCTCCTGTAACAATGGAAACCTGCAGCCCGTCTTCCACAAGCTTTTTCACCTGCTCTGCTACGCCCATGCATGTTGCCTCGTCAAATCCTGTCTTCTTATCCCCTGCAAGAGCTTCGCCGCTTAATTTCAGTAGTACTCTCTTCATAAGTCTGCTCCTTATTCATATAAACTGTTTCCAGTATAACATAAGTTTACCCAAAGGACAATTTATCTATATAAATTCTTTCCGCTCAAAATACCGGATCAGTACATCCGCACACTGTTCAACTCCCAAATCCGAAGTATTGAGGATCATATGGTAATTATTTACGTCGCCCCAGGCCTTGCCGGTATGCTCATGGTAATATGCAGACCGCTCTGCATCCGTCTGCTTTACTTTTGCCGCCGCCTCTTCATAGGAAATATCCTCAAGCTCCATAATACGGCGGATCCTGTCTTCCTTGTCCGCACAGATATAGATATTGAATACATTTCTCCTGTCCTTTAAGATCTCAGACGCGCACCGCCCAAGGATAATACATGGCTCCTTTGACAATTCCCGGATAACCGAAGCCTCCGATTCATAGCTGTCGCTTCCCAGCTTCTCCATCACAATTGCCTTGTCATATACCGGAATATCCAGACGCTCAGAAAGCTCCTCTGCAATCCGGCTTGCTCCTGTCCCATACCGTCTGCTCATTGTAATCACCAGTTTCATAGCCATTCCTCCTTAGTAATGCGATTCTGACTGACAGCTCCTACAGCAAATATATTATACCACATATCAGGCAGAATGGAATCTATTTTACGGAAATATCCTGCTCTGCGAACAAGTCCCGCACCGCGTCCTCATAGGCGGGAAGCTTTTCCGCTTTGCGGATCCGCTTACCATATTTCTTAGAATCCGTAAATAACCGGATCATATATACCCACAGCTCCTTCATTTTGAACAGGACCACCCTGCCGCCGGGCATTTCCTCCTGATATGCATGATAAATTGCATCATGAAATTCCCGGATCTTCTCCTTTTCCGGCATCGGGCCGCCCTTTAATACTCCGATCAGCCCCGGATTTGTAAGAAGCCCTCTCCCGATCATGACCCGGTCCGCCTCCGGAAACTTTCCGGCCCACTCTTTATATGCCTTCAAATCGGCAATATCTCCGTTATAGCACACCGGGCTCCGGCTGTTCTTCACCCCATAGGAAAACACATCCTGATGGGGCGTCCCCTTGTAGAATTCCTTCTGTGTACGGGGATGGATGATCAGCTCCTTCAGCGGATATTTATTATAAATCTCCAGAAGTCTTGGAAATTCTTCTATATCATCCCGCCCGATCCTTGTCTTAACAGAGATCATACACTCCGTATGTGCAAATATTTCCTCCAGAAAATGATCCAGCTCCTCCGGTTTTGCAAGAAATCCTGCACCTCGGTACTTTGATACCACCGTCCTTGACGGGCATCCCAGATTCAGGTTGATCTCCTTATACCCATAGCTTCGGAGGGTTTTCTCTCCTGCAAGAAAACAGTCTGCGCGGTTTGTCATAATCTGAGGCACCAGATAAATCCCCTCATTATGCTCCGGCAGGATGTCATTTTTCTCTCTGCTATTTAGCTTTCCTCTCTCATTCGGCGAAAGAAAAGCGGTAAAATATTTATCAATTTCCGAAAAAAAAGAATGGCAGGCATTACGGTGCAGATATCCCGTAATGCCTTCCATCGGCGCATAGTAATACTTCATTGTATCTTCTCCATCATATCATACACGGCTCTCAGGACAGCTTCTTTAAAGCCTGCTCCATCTGGTCCATCCCCTTCTCGATCTGTTCCATGGAATTACTATAAGAAAACCTCAGATATCCCGGCGCAAAAAATGCATTTCCCGGAACCACTGCAATCCCCGCTTCCTCCAGCAGATACTTCGCCATCTGTCCGTCATCCTCTATCACGGCTCCTCCGGCGTTTCTGCCATAAAAGCTTCTAACGTCTGCCAGCAGATAAAATGCCCCCATTGCATCCATGCAGGAAACTCCCGGCATCTGATTCAGCCGTTCCCTCATATAATTCCTCCGTCTTTCAAATTCCCGGATCATGTTTTCCAGCGGCTCCTGTGTTCCGGCAAGAGCCGCCACAGCCGCCTTCTGGGACAGGGACTGCACACAGGAAAGTATCTGTCCCTGCAGCACATTCACTGCCTTTATAACCTCCCTGTCAGCCGCTATATAACCAATCCTCCATCCTGTCATGGCATAGGTCTTTGACATGCCGTTGATCAGAATAGTAAGCTTCTTCACTTCCTCCGAAAAAGAAGCGGGCGAAACATGCTCTCTTCCGCCATATACAAATTTTTCATATACCTCATCTGATATAATATAAAAATCATGCTCCACGGCAAGCGACGCCAGATCCTCTAAAGACTGCCGGTCATAAACGGCTCCCGTGGGATTGTTCGGCGTATTGATCATAACCGCCTTGGTGCGCTTTGTAACCGCTTTGCGGACTGCGGCAATATCCAGTGAAAAATCCTCCCTGCAGGGAACCATCACCGGCTCCCCGTCCGTAAGCTTCACAAGCTCCGGATAGCTCACCCAGCAGGGATAAGGAATCAGCACCTCATCCCCCGGGTTACAGACAGCCAGAAGCGCCGCCAGAATACACTGCTTCGCTCCCGCTCCTATTGTGATCTCATCCACGGAATACCGCACCCGGTTCTCCCGTTCAAGCTTTTCGGCGATTGCCCTTCTGAGCTCTAAAATGCCCGTCACAGGCGTATATTTGGTAAAGCCCTGCCGCATAGCCTCCTCTGCCGCCCGGCAGATATGCTCCGGAGTCGAAAAATCCGGCTCGCCCACATTGAAGCCGATCAAACTCCTTCCCTGTTGTTTCAGCTCGGCTACCCTGCTGGTAATCTCCACCGTCTTAGAGGGACGGATCCTCTGTACCCGCTCTGATATCATCCTATCATTCCTGTCCTTCATCTATCATACAGAATTTATACTTCAACGGCTGGTAATCCCCCATGCCCACAGGAAGCGGAACTCCTGCATACATCAATGCCGCGCCGGTATAAACAGCGCCGGTCTCCGCATCCTTATAATGCTTATCCGGCAGGAGACCCTCCAGATAGATCAGATGGATATGGGGATTCGATTCATTGCGCAGCATAACCCCATTCACAACCGTCTCTTTCTTATCCTTCGACACGAACTGCCACAGCACATACTCATGGTTCCGGTATGGATTGGTCAGGCGGTAATAATCGCCGTTCAGCACCAGCATCTCCATCTCCTTATATTCCCTGATATGACGCTTAGCCACTTCCTTCTCTTCCTCCGTCAGCTTTGCAAGATCCAGCTCATAGCCAAAGGTTCCCGCACTTGCCACCACCGCTCTCGTGTCAAACGGCGTTGTCCGCCCTGTCCCGTGATTCGGGCACACGCTGACATGAGCCCCCATAGCGCTGACCGGATAGCCAAAGGAAGTGCCATACTGGATCCTCAGCCTGTCAATCGCATCGGTGTTATCACTGCACCAGATCTGCGGGGAATAATACAGCATGCCTGCGTCAAATCTTCCGCCTCCGCCCGCACAGTTTTCAAACAAAAGATCCGGATATCTGGTAACCAGACGGTCCATCATCTCATAAACGCCCATCACATAGCGGTGGAACACCTCTCCCTGGCGCTCTGCAGGAAGCGCCTCTGAATACACATTATCCACAGCCCGGTTCATATCCCACTTTACATAATCAACCTTGCAGCTGTCCAGAACCCGGAAAATCTTCTCCATAATATGGTCTCTGACTTCCTTGCGGGTAATGTCAAGATTCAGCTGATGACGGCTTCTGTTCATCCGTCTTCCGGGAATTCTCAGCACCCAATCTGGATGCTCCTTATAAAGCTTGCTGTCCTCGGAGATCATCTCCGGCTCGATCCACAGACCGAATTTCATTCCCATTCCGTTAATCCGCTCAACTAACTTCGGAAGGCCGCCTCTTAACTTCTCCTCATTGACCTCCCAGTCTCCGAGACTGGTATAATCCGAATTCCGGTTGCCAAACCAACCGTCGTCCATAACAAACATATCCAGTCCGATCTCCTTCGCTGTCTTGGCAATCTCAAACAATTTCTCTTCATTAAAATCAAAATAGGTAGCTTCCCAGTTATTTACCAGGATCGGCCTCGGCTGATCCACATATTTACTGCGGATCAGGTTAGAGCGGTAAGCATCGTGGTAAATGCGCGACAGCTTGCCCAGTCCCTCGGAAGAATAAGCAATGATGGCCTCCGGGGTCTCAAAGGTGTCTCCTTTATTCAAGCGGTAGGAAAAATGATAAGGATGGATCCCCATCACGATCCTTGTCTGCTCCATCTGGTCTACTTCAATCTCGCAGCGGTGGTTTCCGCTGTACGCCAGCGCATATCCATAGCATTCCCCATGGGTCTCCGTAGTACTCTTATCACAAAGGATCACAAAAGGATTATGCTGATGGCTGGACATCCCCCTCTTACTTTCCACAGACTGCACCCCATGGTGGAGCGGAAGCCGCTCCATAAGGCGCTCCATGGTATGTCTTCCATAAAAATGTATAAAATCCATATGGCGGTTCGGGTAATCCATCTCCATAGACATGGCGCGCTGGATCTTCACCTGCTTTTCTCCCTGGTTCTCCATGCGTACCGCTCTGGTAATCACATCCAGCTTCGGAAATACCCCGTAAAGCAGGTGTACCTTCAGGTTACTGAGATGGTCGCACAGCGTAATCTCCAGCGTCTCCGCCTCATCCTCATCCCCGTACATGCAGGGAAGTCCATGAAGGGAATATTTACCCTCATACATCCGGTGGGATTCATATTGCAGATGTACTGCGTCGCTTCCGTCCTCATGCTCTGCTTCCAGACTGTTAATACGGTAATCCCCGTTACCATATCCGGAATACTCCTGAGGGAGCACGTCAAAGGAAAAGGTCCGGTCCTCTCCCGCCTCATAGGGATTGCCGGAAAAGCCTCTGTCGAGAAACATCAGTCTATGTGTAATCTCCGTATCACCTACATTCGCCCCATAATACAAATGAACCAATGTGTTATAATCAATAATCTGCATCTGATACATACTGTTCTTCGTTTTTAAAACAAATACCTTTGATTCATCATGATATGTAATATATTTCATATGCCTGTCCTCTCCTGAAAAGATTCTATTCGGTTATCGATTATCGGAAAACAATTCCGCATACCGTATCCTATAGTATCATAACATGTCTGATTTTTCCATATCTGTAAATACTTTTTTCCCGAAAAAAATACCCAAAAAAATATGCAGAAAAAAGGAGGATATCAAGCAGATTGACATCCCCCGTCCATAACTGTTCCCCTGAAACCTTAAGCCTTCCCAAGACGCTCTTCTATGGCCTTTACAACCGTCTCTAACACCTTGATCCTTGCATAATACTTGTTGTTTCCCTCCACAACGATCCAAGGGGCATTCGGCGTAGAGGTCCGGATCAGCATCTCATCCACCGCTTCCTCATACTGATCCCACTTCTCCCGGTTGCGCCAGTCCTCATCGGTAATCTTCCACTGCTTCTCCGGGTTCTCCTGCCTTGCCTGAAATCTTCTTGCCTGCTCCTGCTTATCGATCTGCATCCAGAACTTTAAGACAATTGCTCCTGCATCTGTCAGATCCTTCTCCATGTCATTCATCTCTTTGTAGGCTCTCTGCCACTCCTGTTTCGTACAGAAGCCCTCAATCCGTTCCACCATAACCCTTCCGTACCAGGTACGGTCGAATATAGTCACATGGCCTGCCTTGGGCATGTCCGCCCAGAATCTCCAGAGATAATGATGCGCCTTCTCCATATCATTGGGCGACGCTGTGGGATGCACCACATACCCTCTTGGATCCATCCTCTCCGTCAAACGCTTAATAGCGCCGCCCTTGCCGCCGGCATCCCAGCCTTCAAAGCCCAGAACCACCGGGATCCTCCTGCGGTAAAGCTCACCGTGAAGCTTCTCCATCTTCTTCTGCAGCCTGCCAAGCTTCTTCTTATACTCTTCCTTTGTATAGGAACGGCTCAAATCCGTCTTGCTAAGAATCGACTCCTTCAGCCTGTCATTCTGTGCGGACAGGGAAGGCATATGCTCTGCCTCCTGTGGTGCTTTTCTCTGCTTCTTCACTTCCCTCAGCTTTTCCTCCAATATCTGAATGACAATCTCATATACCTTGACTGCCGCAAACCTCCGGTCTACCGCCTCCACAATATTCCACGGCGCATAATCCGTATCCGTACGGGTCAGCATCTCTTCATTGAGCTTTTCATATTTATCAAAATTCTTATGCCTCTTCAAATCCCCTTCGCTTACGCGCCAGGCAGTTTCAGCCGAAGCAAGGAGCCTTTCAAAACGCTTCTTCTGCTCCTTCTTATCAATTGCAAGAAATATCTTGATCATCACCATGCCGCCGGCAGTCAGCTGCTCCTCAAAGGAACAGATAGAGCGGTAGGCATCCGAAAGCCCGCTCTTATTCACTTTCTTATCAAACCGGTCGATCAGTACCCTGCGGTACCAGCTGCTGTCATAGATTCCGATACGTCCGTCTGCAGGTAATTTTGTCCAGAATCTCCACATAAACGGATACATCTTCTCCTCTTCCGTCTCATTCTTGACCGCATATACCTCAAATCCTCTTGGATCAAGCGCCCTGATCAGCTCTCCGATCTGAACGCCCTTGCCGGACGCCCCGTATCCTTCAAATGCGATCATAACCGGGATCCCAAGTTCCCTGCACTCCCTCTGGAGCCTGCCTAGCTTTGGCTCTAGCTTTTTCATTTTTTTCTTGTACTCTGCCTTACCCAGACGTTTTGTTAAATCCAGTTTCTCTAACATGATTCCCTCCCTGTATTCCTATCTTTTTGTCCGGCTCTGCCGGTACTCCTGAGCTTATCTTTATTATACACAATATCAGTGATCCATGCACAATTACCTGGAGTTTTAAGAGGAAAGCTCACATATAAAATACCTGCTCATCCTCCGCCCGGATGCAGGCAAGCCTCGCATCCGGCTCCCGCCAGCGGAACACGCAGCCACAGTCAATGTCATAAAATACGCAGTCCTTTTCCGCATCGTAGTACCGGAACACCCGCCCTTTATTATAGACAAAATCTCCCTTGATAATCGTCGGCGTATGACCGGCGATCACCATGCCGTGCCGTTTACCGCCCAGCCGAAAAGCATCCTCCCTGGCATATAGATAAAATCTCTCCAGGCCGGAATAACGCGCCCCGATCTGTTCCGCCGATTCCGCATATCCTGCATGTGCCACAACGCACGCTCTGTCTCCGGCAGTCAGCTCGTAATAATAAGGCATCCTGCGGATGAACTCTGCCCATCTGCACAAGTCGTTAAGCGTAACGCCTGACTGCCTGATCAGGCGGCCGATCGTTCCGTACAGGTCAAAATACAGGATCGAAAGCCTGCTTTCTGCTAAAATGCGCTTCACAGACGCATAGAGTACCGCTGTACCGGCATTGGAAGCCGGATCGTACCTCAGTCCCTCCTTTTCGTTCAGCAGGCACATCAGATCCACATTCTCAGCAAATTCCTCCTCGTGATTTCCCCGGATAAGACATACATGATCCGGACAATGCTCCAGCCATCTCAGCATCTCATAGCTGTTCTTCCCCCGGTCAATATAATCCCCGGCCAGGATCATCCTGTCGGAATCAGAAAAATTTATTTTCTCAAGCATACGGAGAAATTCATCGTAGCAACCATGAATATCACTTATTATATAAGTCCCCATTTTGCACCACCACATTTTGATCAAACTCTGCCCCTAACTCACGTTTCCGGAAAAGAAACCCGGTCAGGCCTGCTTTTCCGCATTCTTCCCTTAATTGTTTTGATAGCATTTGAACCCCTCCTGTAAGTATAAACATAAAAATACCAAAAAATTACTCCCTTTGACCATAAGCACGAATCCCTTCCGTTCCATCATATTTTCACCCTGCTGCTATTTTAACCTTATCTCATCAAAATATCCCGCTCCCGTCCGCGTTCCTTACTCCCATATTTACAATGCCGCCATGTGTTCATTCCTCCTATAACGGACGCTTGACAAACAGTAGTACTAATCCTATTATAGCGCATTTATCCCTGTTTGTCATTGAGCGGTTTGATGGTTTCCTCTGTCG
>Ga0137306_100843_pt1 | contig 36901 bp, 20 predicted proteins | sample Inofroosms_March_FD_97187 | JGI IMG/M metagenome (GOLD analysis project Ga0137306, IMG submission 97187) | Mouse cecal microbial communities from Vienna, Austria - N-Acetylneuraminic and N-Acetylglucosamine D2O microcosms_March | ecosystem: Host-associated > Mammals > Digestive system > Large...
CAACTATTTCGGCGACCTCGTGAAGAAGGAAACGGGCCGCACGCCTCAGGATTTCATCCAGACCAAGATAATAGAACTTTCGAAGGAAGAGCTGCTGGGCACCAAAAAGACAGTGAGCGAGATTGCATACGGGCTCGGATTCCAATATTCGCAACACTTCAACCGATATTTCAAACGCAACGTGGGCCGCACACCGAGCGAATACCGCAGGGAGATGGCATGACCCCCAAACCGGATTGGCCAAACTGCCGGCAAGGGCTTCATACACGCAGCCTGTCATCTGTTGTCCGCGAAATGCATCCGTCGGACCGTCAGTTTGAATTTATTTTACTTTAACGTATGTTAAGCGACATCCGTATCGCGATTTCCGGACAAGGCTCCGAAAATCGCGTTTTTTGCTTCAAACAGGGAGTGCTGATTATCAGCATGTTACAACAACAAGGCTTTGTCAAGAAAGCAGAGAGGGCCGTTTCGCCTTGCAATAAGGCCGTTATTGCATTGCGAAACAGGCCTCCTTGCACTGCGAAACGGCCGTTGCGGGAGTGCCGGGAGGCCCTTACGGCAGGAAAATATGGCAAAAAACGCGTGTAAAGAAAGCAGAGAAGGCCTCCCGGCTTTTCTATTTCACGAAAAACAAAATGCGTTTTTTTCAGAATAATACATACATTATTGTCTGTGACGGATGCCATCGCACAAACGATGTTCCGGCCTTTTGACCGGCTCGACAGGTCCAAGCCGGCATGTCTCTGAATAAACAGCATTAATAAGCAATGATGATTTTCATATATCATCAACGCAAAGATAAAACACCCGCATCAAAACAGTGCATGCAAATATACGGAATAATCATAAACCCCCGAACTTAAAAAAACGTGTTATTTCTTTGCAGTTTGAATCGTTTGCTGTATCTTTGCAACGCAAAATATTGATACAACGACAGATGAGTACTTCAGACTTCACTCATATCTTGACACGAACGGTAGACAAACTATCAGAGCCAAAATCATTGGAGGGGCTTTTTCATCAACACCGTGACGGCAATCCGCTGCCGTCGGGCAAAACTCTTGAAGAGATTATAGAGTTGTCGCGTGCCATATTGTTTCCCGGATATTTCGGCAAGTCGTCTGTCAATATCAGCACCATCCGCTATCACATCGGTGTCAACATCGAACGCATGTATACCCTGCTGTCCGACCAGATTATGGCCGGCCTGTGCTTCTCGTGCACGGCAAGCCACGAGGCAGGCATTCCGCAGGCGTGCCGCTGCAAGGCCGAAACCATGGCCGCAAGACTCATAGAGAAGCTGCCGGAGATACGCCGCATACTGGCCACCGACGTCGAGGCGGCATACAATGGCGATCCGGCGGCCGAGAACTACGGCGAAATAATATCGTGCTATCCCGTGATAAAGGCTCTTGTAAACTATCGGATAGCCCATGAGCTGCTTGTGCTCGGCGTGCCGCTGATACCGAGAATAATATCGGAGATGGCCCACTCGGAGACCGGCATCGACATACATCCCGGAGCACAGATAGGCCATCACTTCACGATAGACCACGGCACGGGCGTGGTGATAGGCGCCACATGCATCATCGGCAACAACGTGAAACTGTATCAGGGAGTTACGCTCGGGGCAAAGAGTTTTCCGCTCGACGCCCAAGGCAACCCGATAAAGGGCATAGCCCGACACCCCATACTCGAGGACAACGTTGTCGTATACTCCAACGCTACCATACTCGGACGCATCACGATAGGGCGGGGCTCCATCGTGGGGGCCAATATATGGGTGACGGAGGATATGGAACCGGAAAGCAGAAAATACAAAAGACAATAAAGGATTATAACAGAAACAAGGCGAACAATCTGTCGTTTCCGTCAAGCAGGATAAACATAGCCCGACTTGTTATTGCTACATACAATGGCGAAAATACCAAAGACGAAACCGGACAATACCGCTCGCTGAACAAAAAGACAAATGAAACAGGAATTCGAACTGATTGCCAAAACATTCATGGGCCTGGAGCCCGTACTGGCAAAAGAACTGACACAACTGGGTGCTAACAATGTGCAGATAGGACGGCGAATGGTATCGTTCACGGGAGACAAGGAACTGATGTACAGAGCCAACTTCCAACTGCACACCGCCATAAGAATACTCAAGCCGATAAGCCACTTCAAGGCGAAATCGGCCGACGATGTATACAACGAAGTCAAAAAGATTGACTGGACGAAATATATATCACTCGACAATACATTTTCCGTTGACTCTGTGGTTTTCTCAGAAGAGTTCCGCCACTCCAAGTTTGTGTCATACAAGGTTAAGGATGCCATTGTAGACCTGTTTCGCGAAACCACAGGCAAACGGCCCAACATCAGTGTGACCAATCCCGATCTGCGCCTCAACATGCACATAGCCGAAGACCTATGCACACTGTCGCTCGACTCGAGCGGAGAGAGCCTGCACCGACGCGGCTACCGTCAGGAAAGTGTGGAGGCACCGCTCAACGAGGTTCTCGCCGCCGGTATGATTCTTATGACAGGCTGGCAGGGAGAAACCGACTTCATCGATCCCATGTGCGGCTCGGGTACACTGCCAATCGAAGCCGCCCTCATTGCACGCAACATGGCTCCCGGACTGTTCCGTAAGGAATTTGCCTTTGAAAAATGGGCCGACTTCGACAAGGACCTTTTTGACTCCATCTACAACGATGACTCGCAGGAACGCGAGTTCAACCACAAGATATACGGCTACGACATCGACATCAAAGCCGTAAATACGGCACGCCTCAACGTAAAAGCCGCCGGTCTGACAGGTGACATCGTTATAAACGAAGCCGACTTCAAGACATTCACCATGCCGGCAGAGAAGAGCATAATGGTCACCAACCCGCCTTACGGAGAGCGCATATCCACCCCTGACCTGCTCGGCACGTACAAGATGATAGGCGAAAGACTGAAACACCAGTTTGTCAACAACGACGCATGGATATTGAGCTACCGCGAGGAATGCTTCGACCAGATAGGTCTGAAGCCGTCGGTAAAGATTCCGCTCTTCAACGGTTCGCTGGAATGCGAATTCCGCAAGTACCAGATATTCGACGGCAAACTGAAAGATTTCCGCGGTGACGGCGGCATCGTCAAGACCGAAGAGGAAAAGAAACAGATGGCTGAAAGGAAATTCAAGAAAGAACGTGAATTCAAAAAGCGCAACGACAACAACTACGAAAACAGCAGCAACAACGAAGATAACGACATTCGTTCGTTCAAATTCCATCACCGTGACCTTGACAGCATTCTGAACCGCGACCGTAAGCGCACCGGTGGGGAAAGGGAAAAGAAAAATTTTGACCGCGAGCGCAATGAGACCGGACGCGACCGCAAAAGATCCAACCGCCCCAACCGCGATTGGAACGGAAAGGACCGAGACCGTGACGTCAAAAGCCGAGGCGGGCATGAACGTTTCGACCGTAGCGGGAAGAAGTTCGACAAAGGGAAACGTGACTTAGGAAGAAAATCCAAGAAATACGACGATGAGGATTAAACACAACATAGCATTATCTTTGTTGCTCATGCTGCCATTGCCTGCCATTCAGAACATGCCGTCGCCCGTCGACAGCGCTCAGGCGCAACAGTTGAAACAGTTCAGCCTGGAAGATCTCAACTTCGGCGGTACCAACTACCGCAACATGATACCGGCCAACATGTATCTGACATGGTGGGGCGACCGGCTGATGTATCAGGACGCCGAAGAATGGGGCACGGTGGACATGAAAACGGGCTGCAAAACCAAAGTGGCGACACTCGAAGAGGTGAACAAGACTCTTCAAGAGGGCAAGATTCGCTCGGCCATGAGCGTGCGCTTCCCCTACCCCGACCGGACGTTAGCCCTGCTCGGCAACAGCCGTGAGCGCATACTGTACAATTGGGCGGAAGGCAAAGTGGAATGGCGACAGCCGTGTGAAGGAGAGACAGAGAGCAACTGGAACACTGTGTCCAAGGCTGTGGCTTTCGTCAGAGACAACCAACTCTGCGTGACCGATGCCAAAGGCAACACCAAAGTGCTGACCAAAGACGGCAGCCGCGAGATTGTATACGGACAGGCCGTACACCGCAACGAATTCGGTATAATGAAAGGGATATTCTGGAACGCAGATGGCACAAAGTTCGCTTTTTACCGCATGGACCAGACCATGGTGACCGACTATCCGCAGGTAAACACATTCACACGAGTGGCCGAAGAGGAACCAGACAAATATCCGATGGCCGGAATGACAAGCCATAAAGTCACTGTGGGCATATACGACATGGCGGCAGACCGGACCGTATATCTTGACGCAGGCGACCCTACCGACCGCTATTTCACCAACATCGCATGGAATCCCGACGGGAAGACGGTCTACATGTTCGAGCTCAACCGCGACCAGAACGACTGTGCCCTTGTGAGCTACGATGCAGCCACAGGCAACCGGCTCGACACACTCTATCGCGAAACGAGCGAAAAGTATGTGGAGCCGCTGAATCCGATTGTATTCCTGCCATGGGACAACACCAAATTCATCATCCAAAGCCAACGCGACGGCTACAACCATCTGTATCTCGCAGACGCCAATACACGGCTCTATCCCGAAATGGTGTCTACGGATGCGGGCTTCAGATACAGCAAATCGCTGAAGACGCGACAACTCACGAAAGGCAACTTCATAGTGCAGCGCCTCATCGGGTTCAACACCAGACAGAAATCAATAATCATCGAGGCCAATGCCGCCAATCCGCTGCAGTGCAACATATATGCCGTAAACACAAAGAACGGACGTATGACACCGCTCGACAACGGTCGCGGAGTTCACTACGGCGTGCTGTCGGCTTCGGGAAATGCGCTTTACGACAAATACAGTGAGCCGGACGTTCCACGCAATATCGAAGTGGTCAACACATCGTCGGCCAAACGAGACATGATATTCAGCGCTCCGGACCCGTGGAAAGGGTATGCCGTGCCGGAATATTCTACAGGCAGCATAAAGGCCGCTGACGGAAAGACCGACCTGTACTGGCGCATGGTGAAGCCCATCGGGTTCGACCCCGCAAAGAAATATCCGACGGTGGTCTACGTCTATGGCGGACCGCATGCACACAATGTGGATGCACGCTGGCACTGGGCGAGCCGTTCGTGGGAGACGTATATGGCACAGAAAGGCTACCTGCTCTTCATTCTCGACAACCGTGGCAGCGAAAACCGCGGCACGGAATTCGAGCAGGCCACATTCCGCCATCTGGGACAGGAGGAGATGAAAGACCAGATGAAGGGCGTGGAATATCTCAAGACGCTGCCATACGTGGATACCGGCCGCATGGGTGTGCACGGATGGAGCTACGGAGGATTCATGACAATATCGCTGATGACCAATTATCCGGAGGTGTTCAAAGTGGGCGTGGCCGGTGGTCCTGTCATCGACTGGAAATGGTATGAAGTGATGTACGGCGAGCGCTATATGGACACACCCGACAGCAATCCCGACGGCTACAGGCAGACAAGCCTGCTTGACAAGGCAAAAAATCTGAAAGGCAAGCTGCAGATTATAATAGGCATGAACGACCCGACCGTAGTTCCGCAACATGCTCTTCAGTTCATCAATGCCTGTACCGAGGCCGGCACCCAACCTGACTTCTTCGTATATCCCGGTGAGGGCCACAACATGATGGGGCACAAGAGCGTACATCTGCACGAAAGAATTACACAGTATTTTGAAGACTATCTAAAATAAGAACGACATGAAGATATTATTGTTAGGAAGCGGCGGACGCGAGCATGCACTGGCATGGAAAATTGCACGCAGCCCGAAAGTGGAGAAACTGTTTATCGCTCCCGGCAATGCCGGAACATCCGGATGCGGTGAAAATGTGGCAATAAAGGCCGACGACTTCGAAGCCTTGAAAGCATTTGTCGCAGAAAACGGTGTGGACATGGTGGTGGTCGGTCCGGAAGACCCGCTCGTAAAGGGTATATACGATGACTTCAAGGCCGACGGACGCACCAAGGACATACCTGTGATAGGCCCTTCAAAGGCCGGTGCCGTGCTCGAAGGCAGCAAGGACTTTGCCAAAGGATTCATGCAACGTCACAATATCCCTACTGCAAGATACAGGACATTCGACGGAAACACGCTCGAAGAGGGCCTGAAGTTCCTCGAGACCCTGCAAGCTCCATACGTACTCAAGGCCGACGGACTGTGTGCCGGCAAGGGTGTGCTGATACTGCCGACGCTCGACGAAGCCAAGAAAGAACTGAAAGAGATGCTCGGAGGAATGTTCGGAGGCGCATCGGCACAAGTGGTCATTGAGGAATACCTCAGCGGTATAGAGTGTTCGGTATTCGTCCTCACAGACGGCAAGAACTATAAGATTCTGCCTGAGGCAAAGGACTACAAGCGCATCGGTGAGGGTGATACAGGTCTGAATACCGGTGGCATGGGCAGCGTTACACCTGTCCCGTTTGCCACTAAAGAATGGATGCAGAAGGTGGAAGAACGCATCATACGCCCCACTGTCGAAGGACTGGCGGAAGAGGGCATCACCTACAAGGGATTCATCTTCTTCGGCCTCATCAACGTAAATAATGAGCCAATGGTGATAGAATACAACTGCCGTATGGGCGACCCGGAGACGGAGAGCGTGATGCTGCGACTGAAAAGTGACATCGTTGACCTGTTTGAAGGTGTGGCCTGCGGCGACCTTGACAAGCGCACTATAGAGTTTGACGAACGTGCCGCAGTATGTGTGATGCTCGTCAGCGGAGGTTATCCGCAGAAATACCAAAAAGGTTACCCCATCACAGGTATCGACAAGGTTGAGGACAGCATCGTATTCCATGCAGGAACAGCATCCAAGGACGGACAGACCGTAACCGCCGGCGGACGCGTAATCGCCATAAGTTCATATGGCAAAGACAAGGCCGAGGCTCTGCAGAAATCGTTTGAAGAGGCTCTGAAAATTGATTTTACCGACAAGTACTTCCGCCGCGACATAGGAGCGGACCTGTAAGCGTCTAAAATTGAAAGTTGAGAATTGAGAATAATTGAGAATTGAGAATTGAAAGTTGAGAATTATGATATGCTTCAAGACTTCCACACAACATAAGCGAACACTTTATGCAGCATATCATAATTCTCAACTTTCAATTCTCAATTCTCAATTATTCTCAACTTTCAATTCTCAATTATAAAATTTATGAAGAGAGTACAAAACGTCATTTCCGAAAGCAGACTGACATTGCCCGTCGTGGCAACATACGGCATGGGGACATGGGCGGCAGCCGGACTATTTCACGAACAATGGTGGATACAGTTGGCATGTTTTGCCATATCCACTTATCTCATGATAGAGTTGAACAACAGCAATGCACTGATACGCATATACAGCCGTATGGTGTCGTGCTCGTTCATCATCCTATCATCAGCGATGTGTTTTCTGTTCTGTTCCATCAGTCAGGCTATTGCCGAACTGTGCGTCATTGCATCCTACATCATGCTCTTCCGATGCTATCAGGACCGTCAGGCCGCAGGACGCACTTTCTACGCATTCATCTGTCTCGGACTGGCAAGTATGTTTTACGTACATACCTTATTCTACGTACCGGCTGTATGGTTGCTCATGGCGTTCTATCTGCAATCATTCGGATGGCGTTCTTTTCTTGCTTCTGTCATCGGACTTATAACTCCCTACTGGTTTGCTTCCGTATACTTCATCTATCTTGAAGACTTCTCGCTGCCGGTCCAGCACTTTTTGCAGTTGACCGACTTGCAGTTCCCATACGACTACACACAGATTACATTGCAACAAATGGTGACATTTGTCTTTGTAATCATAACAGCCACAACCGGCACGATACACTATCTGCGCACGAGTTTCAACGACAAGATACGAATCAGGATGCTATACAACTGTTTCATTGTCATGAACATACTGTCGACATCATATCTCATCGCACAGCCACAGCACTATGATTTTCTGATGCGCATGATTGTAATCAACACCAGTCCCCTTATAGCTCACTTCATCGCCCTTACACACACACGAGTCACCAACATCTCATTTTGCATAATAACCATATCGGCACTGCTTCTCACTGCATATAACTTATGGATTTCATCATCGGCATTCTTATAGATTACGGCTACTGGGGCATGTTGCTGGCCGCATTTCTTGCCGGCAGTTTCCTTCCGTTCAGCAGCGAGGCCGTCATGGTGGCCCTGCAGGCTGCCGGTCTTGACCCTTGGGGGCTAATCATTTACGGCACCATCGGCAATGTACTCGGCGGTATGCTGAATTACGGTGTAGGAAGAATGGGAAAAACGGAATGGATAGAAAAGTATCTCCATGTGAAGAAGAAAGACCTTGACCGCGCCATGCGCTTCATGGCAGGCCATGGAGCATGGATGGGCTTCTTCGCCTTCCTTCCATTGCTCGGCAGCGCCATCACCATTGCTCTCGGACTGATGCGCTCAAATATCCCAATATCATTTATAAGTATTACCACCGGCAAGTTGCTCCGATATATACTGCTCGTATACGGTGCAAGTTTCATGATATGAGCTCCACATACTCCGTATTATACAAAAAAGTGTGCCAAAATGCAAATATACCACTGCTCCGTATAATATTTGCATTTTGACACACAATACTATAAATAGGACCTGTTTAATTGTTACTCCTGATTATGGCGAACGGAGTCTCGGGCGTACCGAGATAAGAAGGTTTCATCCCTCCGAAATCAATGATGAACTTTTCAAGCAAGATGCCACGGGAAAGAGGCCGTAATGTAATGGTATGCTCATGTCCCTTTTTAAACGTTGCTGTCAACACTGTGCGGGAGTCGATGATACGATTTTGGTCGAAATGCCCTTCTGGCATATTGCGAAGCAACCGGTCCCGTTCACGGTCGGACATGGCACTGGCAAGAAGATCCACTTTCTGCGGAATGCCGCCATCCACCGAAACTTCATACCAAATGCCATCGCCACCGGTATAGTCGAGCATTGGAGCAAAAAGACAATGAAGCGTGGCTGTGCTGTAGTCGCCGTCGGCACGGAAACGATAGGTCACTTCGGAACCTTCCACCCGTCTGTTGGTAGGCAAGAGGGTAAGTGCACCCAACGTCTTTCCATAATCAGGTATGAATGTCCATGCCAATCCGTCGGCTGCCTTTGCATCATAATAATGAGGAGCCTCAATGGACACAACTCCCCTCATCCATTTGTCACAGCAAACCGTGCCAGAACATTTTCCAGAATGACAGGCAGTTGGTGTCACTGACTTAATCTCTGGCATGACATCTTTCTTAGGAGAAGCCCACGAAGTATAGCTGATATGAGTCTGATCCATCAGATGCTTCCATTTTCCTCCACAAAGCGTATCATTGTAATATTTCGTCAAAGCTGCATCTCGGTCAAACCAATGACGGGTAGCCACGCTGTCTCCTGTGGCGGCAGAATAATACATTCGGTAGAGATTGGCCATAGCCATAGCCGGATAACGTACTATCTGCATGAAAGCGTCGCGATATTCCGGTTCTAACAATTGATACAAACGTTCGGCATCTGCCTCAAGACTGTTATAATCGGCGGTAACACGACGGAACTCGTCATAATTGACAACACTGTAAGGCAAATGGTTCATCATTTCCGGCGTACGGCGATGGGCATACTTACAGGCAAGATTGAGAAGACGGGCCGCCTCTCCTGCATAACGCTCACCAAAAGTGGCACGACAGTAATCAACGGTATACTCATAAAGATTACCGGCATTGAAACGCTCCGGATTCCACGCCATGTCAAACCAGAACTGTGTTGGAAACTCCATAGGCTTCAAATCGCCAACATTGACAATCCACAAACGGTCCACACCATTTTCATAGGCCATGTTCATATCTGCCCACACACGCTGTATCTGACTTACATTCATCCACCGGTAGCAGCGTGGACCGCCCACATAATCATAGTGGTAATATATGCCGTATCCGCCCTTGCGTTTTGGTTCGTCGGGCGAAGGCAGCATGCGCAGACTGCCCCAATTGTTGTCACAAAGCAACAATGTCACATCGTCTGGCACACGCATACCATGACGGTAATAATCCTGCACTTCCTTATAAAGAGCCCACACCTGAGGCACATCCTCTGCTTTGCACTTACGTTCGCGGGCAATGATGGCACGCTGATCGTCCACGATACGCTGCAACAACTCGACATTGGTCTCGTCGCTCATGGCCTCATCACCATCACCACGCATTCCCACCGTAACAACATCTTCGGTATTCCTGTTGCGGCGCACACCACCGGCCCAGAACTCCTGAAGTTTCTCTTTATTCTTGGTATAGTCCCACACCTTACTTCCATCAGTACGGTGCCATTCGGCCTGAGACCTACTCATCGGCTCATGATGCGAAAGTCCTACCATCACGCCCATCCTGTCGGCAGTAGGCCCGTTCTCCGGATCGTCATCATAGAATGCACTTCCCCACATTGCCGGCCAAATGAAGTTGCCCTTCATGCGGAGAATCAATTCAAACACCTTTTCATAAAACTTATGGTTGAACCCGCCGAACGTCTTGCCGGCCCACCCTGTCAGACAGGGAGCCTCGTCGTTGAGAAACAATCCACGATATCGCACTTTCGGTTCGCCGTCGGTATATAAGCCCGGAAGTGCGTACACCGCATCGCGACGGACAACCGGCACATCGGCCCAATAATACCACGGTGACACTCCCATCTGTCTCGACAGCTCGTAAATGCCATAGATGGTACCACGCTTGTCACTGCCGGCAACGACAAGACGGCCGTCAACAGTTGTTATTATGTATTTCTCACACTTACCCTTCAAGTCTGGAAGAAACCCTTTTTTCAGCAGTCGGTCGACAGCCTTGTTCTTACCAACTGTTCCTATAAGTATGTCCGTGCCTGAACCGTTTACAGAAGGACGTCGGCCGGTCACTCGCTCAAAGTCGTCCTGCAAATGTCCGATTGCCGTAATAACACCCGGATAATCGCTTTTATCGAACGATATATTTGATTCGGTAATACACAAAGCGCCTTTCCCTGCTGAGAAAGTCACAAAAGATTCTGCAGCGGACAAAGGACATAGCATGCCCAACAGCCACAGTACATTGACGAGAAGAATAAATTTGTTCATAATCTGTTTATATTTTCAACAATAATCAAAATAAGTTTTTAGTTATATTTCACAAAGATAAATAAAAAGTTCCCACTTGGGTTTTCTTTTCGTCTCACATTGTTTTCTATACACTTATATTATGATACAAAAACAATATGTTACATTTACAATAAGTCAAATGTTTTTTTTATGCTAAATTTGCATTATTATATTTGCATAAAGCAAAATGGACGTGGTGAACTTGTTATGATTTACCATAGTGAGAAAACGAAAATGACAAGAAAACTGGGAACAGAATCCAAAGAGGATATCCAACCATAATATTTATAATAATACAAACAATGAAAAATTAATAATATGAAAACAAGAATAATCTCAGCACTATTATCCGTGCTGATAACATTAACGGCAACAGCCGCAACAAAGACAAAGGAATGGAAAGACATAGACTATGTCGGTGACAGCATTGCGGGACACAGGATGGACATTTATGTACCCGACGACGGGCTACCTACACACAAAGTAATAATACTGATATATGGTAGCGCATGGTTCAGCAACAATTCCAAAAATGACGCCTACAAATCTCTCGGAAAGACTCTTAACGACGGAGGCTTTGCCGTGGTTAGCATAAACCACAGGGCAAGCACCGAAGCAAAATTTCCGTCACAGATAAACGATGTTAAAGCCGCAATCCGCTATGTGAGGGGCAACGCGGCCAAATACGGTCTCGACACGTCATTCATCGGAATAACAGGATATTCTTCCGGAGGCCATCTGTCGTCATTAGCCGGCACCACCAACGGAGTGAAAACTGCCAGATTCGGTGGAATAGAAGTTGACATAGAGGGCAACCTCGGCAATTTCACCAAGGAAAATAGTAATGTGGATGCTGTGGTAGACTGGTTCGGTCCCATCGATATGAGCCGTATGGAACGTTGCGAGACATTCAAGGACGGCAATTCACCGGAGGCTGTGCTTATAGGCGGACCATCGGCCGATAACCCGGATATGGTAAGGGCCATGAATCCGATGTCGTACATTGACAGCAACGACCCGATGTTTCTCGTCATTCACGGTGATGCTGATCCTGTAGTACCATATTGTCAAAGTGAGTATTTCGCCAAGGCACTGAAAGAGAAAGGGCGTCTGAAAGACTTTATTACCGTATCCGGCGGAAACCACGGGCCCGTGACTTTCAACAAAGACACATTCCGCCGCATGGTTAATTTCTTCCGTAGACAAGCCTTGTCTGTCACCACGCCACAAATATCGTCTCCTGACGGAAAAGTGCAATGGAAAGAGAATTCTGACAGTTTTACCATCACATATACCGAAGGCAACAGAATTTCTGACGTCTTGAACATTCCGACAATAGGCATGCTCACCAAAGACGGAGGAGGCAAAGGCATCGAACTCTATGACAGAACTGCCCCACAACCACTAAAAGACACTTACCGTATGCCCGGTGGAAAATGCTCTATCTGTTCAAACGAAGCAAACGAGGTAATATATAATTATGTGGATAACATAGGCCGCACCATGAAGTTGCAGGTCAGAGTATACAACGACGGCGTAGCATTCCGATATATTCTTGACAACCTGCAGCACACACACGCCACGGAAGAACTGACAACGTATATCATACCCGAGGGAACGAAACGCTGGATGCAGAAATGGACAGAGCCATACGAAGAATTCTTCCCACCGGCAACAACAGGTGAGTCAAAGAACAAACGCTGGGGATATCCCGCTCTTATACAGACTTCGAACAATGTATATGCCCTGATTACAGAGGCCGGTATAGAAAGACAGAACAGCGCATCGTCACTTTTCAATGACCGCAGAAAAGACGAATACAGAATAGTAATGGACGAAAACCGGCAAAACTCTACAGGACAATGGATTTCACCATGGCGTGTAATCATCGTTGGAAACTTGCAAAATGTCGTGACTTCTACACTGGTCACCGATGTGAGTGCTCCCAACCGCATAGGTGATGTGTCATGGATAAAACCAGGCAGCGTATCGTGGATATACTGGGCATACAACCATGGTTCCAATGACTATCAGATAGTTAAAAAGTATGTAGACATGGCCGTGGAAATGAAGTGGCCGTACGTACTGATTGATGCAGAATGGGACGAAATGAAAAATGGCGGCAACGTGGAAGATGCCATCCGTTATGCCATTGAAAAAGGTGTAAAGCCATTGTTGTGGTACAACTCTTCAACGGCATGGATAAAGGCATGGGGAGCTCCCGGACCACACAACAGACTGAATGCTCCCGAAAACCGCGAACGTGAATTTGCATGGCTCGAACAAATGGGAGTCGCCGGAGTCAAGATTGATTTCTTTGCCGGTGACAAACAAGAGACAATGGAATACTGCATAGACCTTTTGGAGTGTGCCGCACGTCATCAACTGATGGTCAATTTCCATGGTGCCACCATACCACGAGGATGGCAGCGCACATATCCCAACCTTATGTCAGTAGAAGCTGTTTATGGAGCGGAATGGTACAATAACAATGCTACACTGACCCAAAAGGCAGCGGCACATAATGCGACATTACCTTTCACACGCAACGTCATAGGTCCTATGGACTATACCCCCTGCACATTCTCCGACTCGCAACATCCCCACATCACGTCAAATGCCCATGAATTGGCACTTCCGGTGATTTTCGAATCACCTTTATTACATTGGGCCGACAAACCCGAGAGCTATCTGATACAACCCGAACCGGTAAAGAAGTTTATGAGCTCCATTCCAACGGTATGGGACGAGACCCGCCTGCTCTCCGGATATCCGGGCGAGTCGGTTGTAATGGCACGCCGCAACGGAACAACATGGTACATTGCCGGTATCAACGGCAAGGACGAACCGCAGACTCTCACTTTCGACATTTCTTTCCTGCCCAAAGGCCGATACACCATTTTTGCCGATGGCAAGCCATGGAGCATAAAGACGGCAAAGGGACATATTCCAAATAAAATAAGATGTAAAGAGCGCGGAGGATTTGTTATAATAGCAAATAATTAAAAACGATAACAAAAAGACAATACCTAAAAAATTGACATTATGAAGAAATTTCTAACATCAGCATTTGCCATTGCCGTCGGAATGACGTCAGCGGCACAGGAAACAATCAACATGCCATTGATACAGACCAAATATACCGCCGACCCCGCACCCTACGTGCATGGCGACACCGTCTATCTGTATACCACTCACGATGAGGACAATGCCGAAGGCTTTGCCATGAAAGACTGGTTACTGTATACTTCCACTGACATGGTAAACTGGCAGGACCATGGAGCGGTGGCATCGCTTAAAGACTTTAAATGGTATAAAGGTGACAACGGAGCATGGGCCGAATGCGTGGTTGAGCGTAACGGCAAATGGTACATGTACTGCCCCATCCACGGACACGGCATCGGTGTTCTCGTGGCCGATTCGCCTTTCGGACCATTCAAAGACCCGCTCGGCAAACCATTGGTATGGCAAAAAGAACATTGGTACGACATTGACCCATCCGTATTTATCGACGACGACGGCCAGGCATATATGTACTGGGGCAATCCTCATGCATATTGCATAAAACTGAACGAGGATATGATATCCACCCAAGGCGAAATAATGCAGATGGCGCATATAAAGGATTATCAGGAAGGCCCTTGGTTCTGGGCCAAAAAAAACGCACGCGGCGAGAAAAACTATTATCTCGCCTTCGCATCAACATGTTGTCCCGAAGGCATAGGCTATGCCATGAGCAAGTCGCCCACAGGTCCGTGGGAGTATAAGGGCCACATCATGGACCACACTCCACGTACCCGTGGAAATCATCCCGGCATCATAGACTATAAAGACAAGTCATATTGCTTCGGACTTAACTACGACATATTCCGTTTAGAGACAAGCCGCCATGCAGAGCGCCGTTCCGTATCGGCTGCTGAAATGACATACAATGCTGACGGGACAATCCGACAGTTGCCTTATTTTCAGGACTGTACACTGAATCAGGTTGGCACATTCAACCCATATCGCCGCGTCGAAGCAGAAACTATGGCATGGGGATATGGTCTTAAGACAACCCGTGAGAATCCGTCTGGTCCGTGGAATTCCACTCTCTTCGTCACCGATATTGACGACGGCGAGTATATCCTCGTACGTGGCGTAGACTTCGGCAAAGGTGCTTCCAGTCTTACCGCATCATGCTCCGCCCATCTCTATGGAGGAAAGATAGAGATTCGTCTCGATTCTGTAGACGGTTGGATTGCAGGCATTATAGACGTGCCAAATACCAAATTCAAGTATCGCGAGTTCACTACCGGTCTCAAAAAATGCAATGGAGTGCACGATCTATATTTCGTATTCAAGGGGAGCAACAAACAAAAACGTAACCTCTTCAATTTTGATTGGTGGGAGGTAAAATAAAGAGCAAACACCGGATGATTAAACATACGTTTGTAGCCATAACCCTTCTATTATGCCTTTCAACCAAAATGTCTGCTTTGGAAGTAGAGTTCATCACCCCTTCCATAGTAAGAGTTCAATGGGCGGATAATGGAGATTTAAAAGGCAACAATACCGGTATATGTGTTTATAAAACACAAAATGTCAAGGTGAAGGAGAAGAACGAGGCGGGATATCGCATCCTCTTCTCCACCGACCTTATTGTAAAGATAGACAAAACTACGGACGCTATATCATTTGTCGACCGTCGCACGGGAAAGATATTACTGAAGGAAACAAGCAGAATTACCGAACCCGTAGTGCAAGAACGCATCATATATGACGAAAATACAGCCCACATGGAAGAGACAGCCAATGGGATGGTGACCGTGAAAGACATTATCCGTCGCGACACCATGGGAATAAGCACACGGTATATATCCCGGTTTTCATGCGAAGGTACAAAAGCATTATATGGCCTGGGGGCTCATATGGAAGACTATATGAATCTTCTTGGCAAGACAATCTATCTCACACAGCACAATCTGAAAGTAACGGTCCCCGTATTGCTGTCGCCACAAGGATACGGACTTTTGTTCGATTCGGGATGTGCCATGAAGTATTCGTCGGACAACAGCAGTTTCACTATGCAGATGGAAGCTGCAAAACAACTCGACTACTACTTTATCAGAGGAGAAAAAATGGGCGACGTGGTAGCCGGATACCATCATCTCACCGGTAAAGTGCAACTCCTTCCGCTATATGCTTTCGGATATATACAATCGAAAGAGCGATATGTGTCGTCAGAAGACCTTATAAATACTCTGCGTGAATATCGCCGCAGACATGTTCCGATAGACATGATTGTGCAGGATTGGAACTATTGGCCCGAAGGATGGGGATATATGAAGATGAACCGCAAGCATTATCCCGACCCAAAGGCACTTGCCGATTCCATACATGCCATGAATGCCAAACTTATGGTAAGCATATGGCCTAATCCACAATACTGTCCTGAAGAAAAAGACTTCCGCACACACGGATACATGCTTGAACATTCTATATACGACGCTTTCTCTCCCGAAGCACGCAGACTGTATTGGAAATATGCAAATGACGAGTTTTTCTCCAACGGATTCGACGCCTGGTGGTGTGACAGCAGCGAGCCACTTGATGGTGACTGGAACAAGATACCCGAACCGCTTGACGGCAACCCCTACGGATGGGACAACCACGAGCGCCGTTGGCATCTGAACAAGGACATACTTAGCGAGGCCCTTGGTGCGGAGCGCTCCAATCTCTATTCACTCTATCACTCTCGCGGACTGTATGAAAACCAACGGCTCACGAACGAGAGCAAACGGGTACTCAACCTCACCCGCAGCGGTTATGCAGGGCAGCAACGCTACGCTACCGTTGTATGGAATGGTGATACACATGCCTCCTGGAAATCGTTCCGACAACAGATTCCGGCCGGACTGAACTACATGGCTACAGGCAATCCCTACTGGACGGTCGATGTTGGTTCTTTCTTCGTGCGCAACGACGGACGCCGATGGTTCTATACCGGTGAGTTTCAGCAAGGAGTGAATGACGATGCTTATAAGGAATACTACACCCGAATGTTCCAATGGGCCACATTCCTGCCCATGTTGCGCAGCCATGGTAGCGATACTCCACGCGAAATCTGGCAGTTTGGCGAGCCGGGCACACCTTACTATGATGCCATACTCAGCATGATAAACCTCAGATACACGCTCCTTCCTTATATATACAGCATGGCCGCCCAACAAACAATGAACAGTTATTCCATGACGCGTATGCTTGCTTTCGACTATCCGTATGATGAGACTGTATACGACATTAAGGACGAATTTTTATTCGGTTCGTTTCTTGTATGCCCCGTCACCCGCCCGGCTTCGGAAACAACAGCACGCAAAGTCTATCTGCCCAAAGGCAACCGTTGGATTGACTATTGGACCAACAAGCTATATGACGGAGGACAATGGATAGAAGTGGAAACACCGATAGACCGTCTGCCTCTATATGTAAAGGCGGGAAGCATTATCCCAACATCGGATATAGTAGAATACTCCGCCGCACAGACAGGCAAGCCTATTACCGTTTGGATCTATCCAGGAGCAGATGCCTCATTCACACTTTATAGGGATGCCGGCGACGGATATGACTTTGAAAAAGGTGACTACAATCTGACAACGCTCACATGGAACGACAAAAGAAAGAAACTGAAGGTGAACGGGAAATACATTAAAATGAGAACTCAAATAATCACCCCTGCCTCAGACTAAACCGCATTTGGTGACGAACGTTTTCGTTATGCCAAATGAGCAGAGTGAGCTTGCTCAAACTCTGCCATGGCGAGAAAACGGGCATGAATATGAACACAATAACACTGTCCTTCTGCCAACATATAATATATCACTCAAAAGTAAAACATTGATAATCAGAATTTTCCATTTTATTAAAAAAACCGCTGTTTTCGGCCTTTAGCACGAAAACAGCGGTTCTTTATCTCGGCAACATACGTTAATGCGACATTAGCTTTTCAGCTCTTATCTTGTATCGCCTCCCTTTCACTGTAGGTATATCGTACTCATAGATTGGTCGGTTGGCCGATGCCGTGGTCAGTTCAACCTTGCATTCATTAGAAACAATCGGACGTTGTATGTCGGCAGGCGCATACAAGGCGTTGGGACACGGACCTGAAGCAGGGGTCAAACCTTTAAGCGGAACGTATGAGCGAAGGCGCAACACACCGCCCACAGTAGACATGACAGTGGCCTCGGTGAGCGAACCTCCGCTCCATGCCATATCCACCACAAAACCTCCACGGGCACGCAGTCCCTTCACTTCCCCATCACTCCACGCCGACGGAAGTGCCGGCAACAAGTGTACTGCACCGTCATGACTTTGGAGCAGTATTTCCGCAACGCCGGCAGCACAACCGAAATTGCCGTCAATTTGGAAAGGCGGATGAGCATCAAAGAGATTAGGATATGTACGCCCGTCACGATTATCCTTAGTATTGCCCTCTGTAGGCAACAGGGTAAGCATATTTGACAATATCTTCATCGCATGATCACCATCAAGCATACGCGCCCAAAAGTTTATTTTCCATCCCAAACTCCACCCCGTGGCATGGTCACCGCGCTGCCGCAACGTATTGGCCGCTGCGGCAAACAGTTCGGGATGGCTGTATGGCGACAATTGATTGGAAGGATACAGACCATAAAGATGAGAAATATGCCGGTGGTCACTGCGCGGGTCGTCGCCATCCTGAAGCCACTCCTGCAACTGTCCGTGACGTCCTATCTGCATAGGGGGTAACTGTCTGACGGCCGTCTTGAGCCGCTCACGGTAGGCCTCATCCACACCAAGTGCCTCAGCGGCATGAAGAGTATTGCTAAGAGCGTCGAAAGCTATCTGATTGTCCATTGTACAGCCTGCGGTTACAGGTGTTCCCTTGCCTACAGGTCCATGTTCGGGAGATACCGACGGAACCACTACGAGCCATCCGTACTGCGGATGTGTCTGCATATAGTCGAGGTAGAAATCGGCCGTGCCCTTGATTATAGGATAGTATTTCTTCAAAAAATCAAGGTCGCCCGTATATAGATAGTGCTGCCACAGATGTGTTGCAAGCCAGGCACCGCCGTTGGGGAACATACCCCATGTGGCACCGTCTACCGGTCCGGCAATGCGCCAAAGGTCAGTGTTATGATGTGCCATCCAGCCACCACAACCGTACATGTCGCGCGCAGTGACAGCACCAGTATGACTCAGATCGGTTATCATGTCGAAAAGCGGCTGCTGAGTCTCGCCGATATTGCCCGCGTCGGCTACCCAGTAGTTCATCTCGGTATTGATGTTGATGGTGTACTTGCTGTCCCACGAGGCATTCCGCTTGTCGTTCCATATACCTTGCAGATTGGCCGGCTGACCTCCCGGTTGCGAAGAAGATATGAGCAGATAACGGCCATACTGGAACATCAGAGCCACCATATCCATATCGCTGCCGCCCTTGAAAGCAGCCAACCGCTTGTCCGTCTCCAAATCGGAGTTTTCCGACTTGGGCAAGCTGAGGCTAACACGATTGTACTGCTCCTTATACTTTGAAATGTGTTCTTTCAACAGCTGCTTATAACTTTTATTCTTTACAGCACCTATGACGCTGCCGTTACGTTCTGCGGCATTGCCGCTCACATCATGATAGTTCACATAATTGGTTGCGGCGGTGAGCACTACCGTGGCCGTTTTGGCGTCAGCCACCCTTATACCTTTCTCCGTGACTGCCACAAGGCCATCGGCCATAACCTTAACGGCACATTCGGCATCCAACTTCGACACTATACCTTCATGGTCGGTGCCTTTTACCCGTGTGCGCATAACGGCGACATCACCTTCTTTTTCCGTACCAAGCATACTATGCTCAAGCTGACTGTCAAATGTCATATCAAATGAAAGTGCGCCTTTCCGGTCGGTTTCAATACGGACAACCATCACATTGTCGGCTTGCGAAGCAAACACTGTGCGCCGATAATTCACCCCGTTGCGCCGATAGGTAACAGTGGCAGTGGCGGTAGCAAGATCGAGATCACGGTAATAACCCGTTGTCTCACCTTTGCCGAAATCCATCTTCAGACTGCCCAACGGCAGAAAACGCATGCCGTGCGGACCTTTCACGAAGTGGCTGTCTATGAGTTTGTGAGCCTCCCTTTCCTTACCTTCGAATATCAATTTCCGAACTTCGGCAAGATGTCCAAGAGCCTCATGACTGTTATTATTATGCGGTCCTCCCGACCAGAAAGTACCTTCGTTAAGGTCTATCCGCTCACAATCCGGATTGCCGTAGACCATACCGCCCACATGTCCGTTGCCTACCGGGAGTGCCTCAAGCCACATCGAAGCCGGCCGGCCATACCACAGTTTCTGAGCATCCACAGTAAGAACAATGCCAGCGAGCCATGGCAGTAAAAACGTAACGATAATTCTTTGTATCATCAGTAGATGTATTGATTTTTATTTTAAAATTTATTCTCCATCCGTTTCAGCCCATTCGAACACAACACCGTTCCGGCGGTTTGGCAACGCTCCGGCATGGTCGGCACTGTATGGAGCACCGGTTTCAGGTGTGATACCTATGTAACGCCCCGTCTTCAAAGACAACAGCATGCACTGATGATAGAGCATATCCTGCCACATCAGCAGCGAAGCCTCGGACTCTCGCTTAAGGAAACGAACATCGGCCGAAAGTCCTTCGCCAACGACGGTAAGAAATCCCCGACCGTCGACGGCCTCCAAAACAATACGTCCACGACCACGGTCATGTACACGAAACTTGCATTCACTGCCTTCATACTCACGCGCCCCCTTGCCACAGAAGTGAAGCATGCCCTGCTTGTGGACCAACGCCCGCGAGCCATCGGCCAGATTGGTCAATGTGATAACCTTGCCAGCAGGCAGATTTCCGCACCGATCGGCCATCGGTTCCTGCACGGTGTAGTCGTCGAACTCGGCATAACCTCCCTCATGTCCTTTCATATTATAGGCAAACAATCCGAGACGTGTGCCTTGGAATGTCTTCAACTGATAAGGCATAAGCATCTCATCGCCGATATCAACGAATTGTCTGCCGTCAAGACTGTAAGAGAACCGGGCTATATCACGGTCGAAATCGCCCGTCATACGGAGCCATATCATGGCTGCGGCCGGTGCCTCCTCGGTTTTGTTGCCAGCCTGACTGTGCCGACGCAACACAAGACGCTTGCCGTCTTTCACGACACCGAGCCATGCGGCAGGCATGTTGACAAGTCCCAAACCGGCAATGTCGCCATCCTTCAGCCTGGAGGCATCGAGAGTGACAGTGGTCACCGACACGGGACCTATTCCACGTTGCGTCAGAGTGTTTCTTGCCCAAAGAAAGTCCTTGGCAGGCAGAGCGGTAATACGCAATCTGCCTCCTGCAAGTTTCCACTTCCCGTCCACCGGCTCATGATTCCACTGCCACACCGGTTTGAGAGTTTTTCCGTTGAAGTTGTCCGAACGGTCATAGGGGGCATGCGGTTCAACAGTGGCAGACACCGCCGGCTTGAACCATGTCTTGGGTGACCGTCCGAGATTGCCGGAAATACCGAAATAGGGCCATCCGTCTTTCCACGTTATGGGAGACAGACACGTAGTGCGGCCAACAGAACGGAAATCCTGCATCGACAGTCCCCACCACTCTCCGTCAGGTGTATCTACAATTCCACCCTGATGTATTGTGGCACAGCCCATATAATTGCCTCCACCATCGGAAATACGGAAGTCAAAGCCCGACTCCGGTACTTTAGAGCCAAGACCGACATTGCGTACAAGATGCCCTGTCGGCACACCGTAAGTCTCCATCATACTGACGGTACACGTCTCGTATGGCCCTTCGATCCTGTCGGCACGAGCACACTGCATACGCCCCATCGGCGAATAATCAGCACTGAGAATATAGTATTTTCCCTTAATCTTATATACATGATGTCCTTCGCCCATGGCATTTCCGGCCGGAATAATAACACGTTCGCTGTCATCGACAAAACCGCTGAAATCGGACTTTATCTCTGTCATGCGCACCGCACCATATTTATGAATGGCATAAATCTTTCCGTCATCATCAAACAGCACGGATAGATCATATATATTGCCACCCATATTGATGTGCTTCCACGGTCCTTCGGCCTTGTCGGCAATAAACACCTGCATACCATGACCGTTTATATTGCTGAAAATGTAGAATTTTCCGTCGTGATAACGGATACAGGGAGCCCAGATGCCCTGACCGTAAGCCTCTTTCCCATTCTCAAGCTTAAACTCGTCTCCCATATTGAAACGGTCCATGGCATAGCTGCAGAACCGCCAGTTGACAAGGTCCTTGGAATGGAGCACTACCACACCGGGAATGCTGTGCATCGTGGTTCCGGCAAGATAGAAGTCGTCACCCACACGAATGATGTCCGGATCGGAGAACTCATCGTAGAACAAAGGGTTGGTAAACGTTCCGTTGCCGTTGTCAGCCGTCCACGACTGGGCAGAGACGGCATTGACCAACACGCAACACATGATAACGGATATTATGACTTTCAGTTTCATAACAATTGTAAATCTGACTAATACGTAATTACACAACCGCCATTTTTAGGTATACGAACCTTTACGGTTCCTTTCTTTCCTGTCTTCACATCGGTAAGCGAACCCTCCAGACGGTCGTTGTCTACATAGCATTTCACGGTCTTCCTGACAGGGTTGCCAGGCAGTGTGACGATAGTCTCTACAGCCTCATCCTGCGCGTTGATACCCGCCACATACCACGTATCTCCATGACGACGGGCAATGATAGAGAAGCGGCCGGGGTAGCCGTCGATGAAACGCACCTCGTCCCATGTTGTGGGCACCTGCTTCATGAAGTCGATGGCCCATGCCGGAGCATCGGTAAGATTGTTGGGCGCCATGGCAAAGTGCTGAACCGAACTTTGGAAGAGCACAGCAGTGGCAAGTGCGTAAACATCGGATGTCATGCGGCGTGAGCCCGAACGGTTGTCGGCTTTGTAGAATTTGTTGAGCGTTGAGCCACCGAAGTCCATGCTGCCCACGGCATTTCGTACAAACGTATGGATGCATCCGTTGCGTGCCTCATTGTCGCACATACCCTGAGAGAAATGAAGGTTCTCACTGGCAAGCACCGCCTCACTCGACACATGGTTGGGATACATACGCTCCCATCCTCGCGGCAACGTACATCCGTGGAAGATTACCTGCAATCCGAAGTCGTTGGCATCGGTGAGTATGTCCTCGTACAGCTGCATCATGTTCTGCTTGTCACCTCCGAAGAAGTCGACCTTTATGCCGAGAATGCCCGTGCGCTGCATCCATGCCATCTCATTGCAGCGTACTCCCGAACGGTCCATCTTGTGCTTAGGACTTTGGGGAGCATCATTCCATGCTCCGTTGGAGTTGTACCACAGGAAGATGCCCACGCCTTTCTCCTTGCCGTAGCGTGCCAGTTCTTCCATACGCTTGTATCCTATCTGCTTGTCCCAAAGAGCGTCGATAAGCACCGAACGGTAGCCCATGGCAGCAGCGAAATCAATATAGCGCTTCTGTTCGTCATAGTTGCAACTGCCATCCATACCGATAATCCAACTCCATGTACCCTTACCGTAGGTATATTCCTTCGATGCCTCATACTTTGGCTGCACAAGATCGTAGGCCACGGTCGACTCCACAATGTTCTGCAACGTGTTGCCCACGGTAATAGTGCGCCACGGGGTATATGCAGGCAGAGCTACGGCAGGCTCCACTGTGCCCCATCCGTTGCATTCCTCGGGCATTGGGAAACCTATGGAGAACACACCGTCGCCCGACGAAAGCAAACGGCTCGCACAATAGCTGCCATCCACGCCCGTCTCCGACACGAGCATCCATCCGCCGTCGGCTGCCGTCTTGAACAGACAGGGAAACGTGTAGCCCATCCCGTCGCGGCTCTTCTCCATCGGCTGGTCGAGCATATAGTTGGTCTCATAGCTTGGTGCCGTGCGGGCAAAACCCGTCATCGGGCGCATCTGCGGACACAGGAATGTAGTGGTGCCCTTAGGCATACGGAATGCCGAAGCCTCGTTCTTCACAATGCAGCTTAGTGTCTTGCCCTGCTCGTACACCTTGTAGCGGTAGGCCACGTCGCGGTTGCTCACACGGAAAACAATATCAATGGCCGGCTTGCCGTCTTTTTCATAGGTACACACCAGCTCGTTGGCTTCGTAGTCCACGTGGCTCTGCTTGATGGTCTTCAGTTCGTAGCTGTCAGTCACGCGCTGCTCCTTTGATGTCTTCAGCATCAGGCCCTGCGTAAAGTCGCCCATGTTGGTGTTCACACCAAGAGGTGAAGCGAGCATGAACGCCTTATTGTCGTAATCTACACGATATGTGGGATGTCCACTGCCGTCAATATCGACAGAAACGTTCAACCGCCCGTCGGGGCTACTTACTTTCTTTTCGGCAGCTCCCGCCATCAGGGCTATGAGAAGCAATACCAACGTCAATAGATTTTTCTTCATCAGTTCAAATTTTAAATTGTTTTTTTATAGTCTTCCGTTTTTTATGAAAGTATTGTGTCCATTACTATGAATCCTTTGTTTCTTTAACGCATAATGGCTCCGCTTATTTTATCCTCTGCCCGAAAACAAGCATCCGGACATTCTAAAAGTCTTTTCTCTCCGGTGCACCGAAATAGCTATAGCAGTTGTCATCGGGATTGATTACAATACGCTCGAGCACCACCTCGGGGTCGACCATAATCACGCGCAGCGTATGCTTGCCGGCAGTGCCAACGGCAAACGTGGCATCAAGCCAGCGCTGGTTGTCGAACACCTCATTACGCATGTGGCGGTGATAACCGTTGAGAGCCATCTTTCCTGATGCGGGCAAAGGACGGAGCTTTTTCGTACGGGCAAGGTTTCCCGGTGTATATTCATCGAAGGTATCTACCAGTCCGCGACGCGCATCCAACGTCGTTATCTCGCCATTGTCCATCTGCACGGCAATACGCAGGCCACGCTCCGGACAAACATCTTGTGTGGGCAATATGCCTATAGCCACTTTTACGTTACCAGATTCGGTTACATCAATATCATATTCCAGACATGGTCCGCTACCCGATTCCACCGGCTGTGCCACCGTATTGTTGATGCCCATACATCCGTCGGCACGCCCCAAATCGGGCAGCAACTGCCACGCTACACCACCGGCAGGGATATTACGCGAGAAACGTATGGCCGGGATGGAATACTCGTCGGTCGGCTTCGATTCCACCACACACGATGGCTTTGCCTCTGACTCCGATACATAATGAAGCTCAGGCAATATGTTCCTGTCCGGCATCGACCATTTGGTATAACCGATATGCTTATCCTGCATCATGCCGTTCCACTTGCCACCGGCCATCACCTTATTATAATAACCGGCAAGCAGCGAATCCTTACGGTACAGTTCCTTGGCCCGGTCGGCAAAAGCATTGGCCCGCAGATCAAGACGGTCAGCATAATACCGGTTTTGGGTGGCGGCAAGATAAATCTCGGCCACACAGGCCGATGCCACCGCCGGATAGTACACCAGCTGATAGTAGGCATCCTGTGCTTCGGCAGGTATGCGCAGCTTCACCGCCTCAGCCTTTTCGGCCAACTGCCGCCACAGCATTGTCACGCGGTTGGCCTCATCGTGGTTCTCCACGCTGAACAGTCCCGGCACCTGTACCTCGGGCTTTCTCCAAAGATTATACTTTGGATATTTCACCAGTATGTCGGCCACGTCGTCGGCCACACCGGCACCAAAAATTCCGGCGGCCCACCAGCGCACATATCCGTACTCGTCGCCGGGCTGTATCGCCTCGGGATTCCACGCGTAATTCATGATGAAGTCTATAGGCAGTTCCTTAGGTTTCAGGTCGCCCACATTTACAATCCATATCCTGTCGATGCCCGATTGGTAAGCCAGTGACAGCTGTTCGCGCAGCTTTGGCAGCGGCGAGGTGTTCACCCAACGGTCGTTCCACGGCCCACCGTTCATGTCGATGTGGTAGTAAAGTCCGAAACCGCCCTTACGGTTGCGCTCACTTGCGGGTGCCTTGCGGCGGATATATCCCCAGTTGTTGTCGCAAAACAGCAACGTCACATCGTCGGGCACGGTAAAGCCGGCGTCGTAGTAGCGCTGTACCTCAGTGAAGACGGCCCACAACTGCGGCACGGCATCCTCACGGCCATATACATCCTTTATAATCTTGCGCTGGCCCTCTATCACCTTGGTCAGCGTAGCCATATTCTCCTCGTCGTCACCGTTGCCCATGGCCACGTCGCCGTCGCCACGCATGCCTATGGTAACAAGATTGTCGTAACGGCGGTTGCGCTCCATACCCTCACGGAAGAACTTGTCCACACGCTCCTTGTTAACGGCATAGTTCCACGGACCTATCTCCTTACGGCGCGATGTGTATTCCTTGTGGGCACGCATCATCGGCTCGTGGTGCGACGTACCCATCACAATGCCATATTCGTCGGCAACTTTCGGACTGAGCGGGTCGTCCTCGTTGAAACTGCTGGCCCACATTGCCGGCCACAGATAGTTGGCCTTTAGGCGCAGCAGCAACTCGAACATGGTGGCATACATCTTGCTGTTGATGCCGCCGAAACGGTTGCCGCACCAGCTTCCGAACGACGGCCACTCGTCGTTGATGAAGATGCCGCGATATTTCACCTTGGGCTCACCGTCGGTATATACACCGGGCTTCACATATACAGCCTGACGCCTCACCGTGGGCACATCGCCCCAGAAATACCACGGCGACACGCCAATCTGCCTCGACAGCTCGTAAATGCCGTAAATGGTGCCGCGGCGGTCGCTTCCGGCGATAATTATCTGTCCGTCGTTTACCACTATAACATATTTCTCCCACTTGCCTTTCAAGTCAGCGGCCTTTATCACGCCTTTCCTTACGAGGGCATCCACCACACGGCTCCTGCCTATGGTGCCTGCAACGATGTCGGCCTGCTTGCCGTAGGTGAGCAGAGCCTCATGGCCCGTCACCCGTCCGAAATCCTTGCAAAGGTTTTCAGCGGCTATGCCCACACCGCGCTCATCGTTCTTGTCCATGGCTACGGTGAGCCGCTCCACCGGCAAAGCACGGTAGCCGTCGGTCGATGTGAACAACACGAAATCGTCGGCTGCCATCACCGTTATGTCTACAAACAGCAAAAGCAGTAATCCAAAAGTCCTCAATTTATTCATAGTTTTTGTTTTTATTTCAAATATCAGAGTGTTTCAACGTCCCTACCGTCATTTGGCGGAATCCGTGGCGATACGCCCGCGCACCTCCATCTCGTAAACACGTATGTCGTCCGAAGGGGCAAACGTGAGGCGCACATAACGCATGTTCACCGCAGGCGACAGTTTCAGACGATAGCCGCCGGCTGTAGTTTCCACATTATCATATAATGTCCATCGCTCATTGTCGTCCGACAGCTCCATGCGCAGGTCACGGATGTCGCCGCCGGCCTTGACGCGTATCTCGGCGGCACGCACACCACGCTCGGTGTCGAGAGTTATCATGGGGCGGGCGTCGCCGGAAAGCGGTTGCCAATAGGTGTCGCCCTTGCCGTCGGCAGCCAGTCCCGCAGCATGACCGGATACTGATGTTGATACAAACACGGGATTGTCCTGCCCGAATTTCTGCATATTGCCACCCGTCTGAACTACATAGCGCACATAAGGACGGGCATCCACCACCGGCGTACGGCCCTCCTTATAGGCGGGAGCATCCGTGAAACGGATGGAGACTGTTGAAGGTTGCAGACCGTCGGAAACAGCCTCTACCACCGTGATGCCTGACTCATAGGCTCTCAACGTCATGGCAGCCTGACCGTCGAGTATACGTATGTCACTCTTGCTGCTGAAGGTGATGCTGCGTCCCGTAGGAAACTCGCCCGGGCCTGATACTATGCGTAGCGTGACGTCGGGACTGTCTGTAACATGGCGTCCGGCCGCATCGACTATGGTTACCGTTAGCTGAACATCGTCGGTACCGTCGGCACGAACACCGTCGGTGCGCGTAGCCGTGACTACCACCCGTGCGGGCGTACCCTCAGCGGGCCACTGCGGCGGCACTATGTGGCGATACTCATTACGATACCAGTACCACGAGCGCTTGGGTATGCGGAAGTAGTCGACAATGCCCAGCTTGCCCATCGCCTCGCCGAAGATGCTGCCGTGGTCAAAACCGCACCAGATGGCCTGTCCGGCACGCCACTCGCGTCCGCGCCACCCCTCGTCGCGTCCAAGGTCTCCCCATCCGGGGATGTAGCGGCCGGGGCGATCGGCAAAGGTGCTGCCGTATTCCGACACCACATTGGGCACGTCGGGATGCTGGAAATCGGCAATATTGGCTCCATCGCCATTGTACCCGGCTACATCACCGATAAGGTCTATACGGTCCTGGCCCAACGGGCGCTGCGCCCCGCCGATGGCGGCTTTACGTGTTGGATCGAGCTGATGGGTACGCTCAACCATGCGTGCCAACAGGCGGTGCACTCCCTTGAGCGTATGGCCCTCGGTAAAGAAAGGCTCGTTGCACATGCTCCATACAAACACCGAAGGATGGTTGCGGTGTATGCGTATCATCTCTTCGAGCTGCTGCAGTGCGTTCTCCTCAAAAGCGGCCTCGTGCTCGGGCTTGCCGGGATAGGCTCCCGCAGTCCACGAGCCGTCCCTCTTCTCGCCGGCGGTGCCCCAAAACGGTGCTTCCGACCAGAACAGGATGCCCTGCCGGTCGCACTCGTCGACAAAGGCGGGCGAATGTGGATAGTGCGAGCCGCGAATCATGTCGAATCCCGCCTCGCGTATCATTCTCACGTCACGACGTGCAGCCTCTTCGGTGACGGCATCGCCCCATCCGGCATGGTCTTGATGCACATTGGCACCGTGGAAGAAATACCGGCTGCCGTTGAGGAAGAAACCGTGATCCTTGTCCCAACGGAACCAACGGAAACCGAAATCGACCGATGCCTCATCGCACAGTTTCTTACCGTCATATAGTCGCACCTTCAGGCGATACAGGTCCGGAGTTTGGGGCGACCACAGCATGGGTGACTCAACCTGAGGCGTGGTTAACGTGACAATATCAGCAGAGCGTGCCGCCATCTTACGGGTGCTTCCGGCCTCGGCCACAATACGTCCGATGCTGTCCTCCACGGCCACCACCACGCGCATATCGGCAAGACTTGCGGATGTGTTGACCAATTCTACGGTCACATTCACCGCTGATGACTTACCACCGTTCTGCTCCAAATCGGGCGTGGTGACAAATAGTCCGTTCCACGCCACGTGCACCGGCGACTTCTTCACCAGCCGCACGCCGCGGTATATGCCGCCGCTGAACGTATGCTCGCCGCCACGCGGAGCCACGGTGGGCTGCCACAGGTTGTTGACACGTACGGCAATTACGTTGTCTCCGAAAATTATGTAAGGGGTTATATCGATGGTAAAACCGGTATATCCTCCGACATGACCACCGGCACGATGGCCGTTGACGAACACCTCAGCCTGCTGAAACACTCCGTCGAACTCGATGGAGACATTGCGCTTCAGGTCCTTTCGTGTAAGAGCGAACCGCTTACGGTACCATCCGTAACCGGTATAGAAATCCTTTGAACCGAAATAAGGCAGGCTGAACGTGTGTGGAAGTCCCACACGCTGCCACGCAGAATCATTGTAGCCGTCTAATTCCGCCCCCGAGGCATCACCCAAAAGGAAACGCCATTCGCGGTTGAAAGGTTCTTCGGTGCGTATAGGACCGGCCATACACGTACTGAAGAACAACAATTGGAAAGCTACAAAAAATCTCCACCTCATGCTCATTGCTTCATTCTCCACCAGTCGATGTTGAACAACTTGCGGCCCTTATAGCCCTTGAAGACAAAGTAAAGGTCGTGCACGCCGGTCACGTTGCCACTCATGGCGGCCTTTATCGTCTGCCACTTCTCCCATCCGCCGGTACGTGGAATATCCACCTTGCCAAGCAATGGACCGCCGATGCTGTCGGTGTGAAGCTCAATGGTGCCGCCCAGCAGTGCCGAGGCTGCACATATTTCGATGCTTGCGGGCGATGATGTGCCGAAATCAACGGCCTGCAGTTTGAGCCAGTCACCGTTGTGAATGTCGGATACGTACACGCCAACCTTGTCGTTAACCTCAGTGGATATGCCTTTGGAGTAGGCCATAGTCTCGCCCTCCACCTTGCGATAGGGACTAAACGTGCCCACGGGCTTCACGCCATCGTCGGTAGGATGTATTACGGGGAAAGTGCCGTCGGCATTGTACTTGAATTCCTCTACTGCCGTACTGCGACCGAAACCGCCGCCTCCGGGCAGCTTGCCGGTGTGGTAGAACAGATAGGAATGTCCCTTGTAGTCGGCAACTCCGCAATGGTTGGTAAACGACTTGGTGTTGCCCTCAGGCATCAATATGCCTTTATAGCGCCACGGACCGGCTATATTGTCGGCCTCCGACCATGCCAGGTGCTCGGGGATTCCGCCGGCCGCGTAGAGCAGCTGGTACTTGCCGTTACGCTTCGACAGCCACGGGCCCTCGGTATAGTTGTCCTTATATTTCTTGCCTTTCTCGCGCTTGTCCATCTGAGGTGCACCGAAACCCTCTACGGTCTGTTCTATCATAGCCACCTCACTGCCGAGCGAAACCATGTCATTGTTGAGCTTGGCCCAATATATATTGGGATTGCCCCACAGGACATATGCCTGCCCGTCATCGTCAATCAGTACGGTAGGGTCGATATTGTCCCACTTGCCGTTGTCAAATAGCGGCTTGCCTATCGCGTCCTTGAACGGACCGGTAGGACTGTCGGCCACAGCCACACCAATGGCCATGCCGCCCGACAACTTCGAGTGGGCGCAGATGTACCAGTAGAACTTGCCGTTTCGCTCTATGCACTGAGCGGCCCAGGCACGGTCGTCAGCCCACTTGAATGTCCCGAGCGACAGGGGCACGCCATGGTCTGTCCAGTTCACCATATCGTCAGTGGAATAAAGACGCCACTCGTACATCCAGAAGAAGTCCGCACCGGCCTCATCATGTCCGGTATATACGTACATACGGTCGTTGTGTACCATCGGTGCGGGGTCGCTGCTGTAGCATGTCTGCACTATAGGGTTCTGTGCCGAGGCTGCAAGCCCCGTGAGCATCAGTGATGACAATAATATTTTCTTAGTATTCATTTTATTTGTTTTTTAGTTATTCGTATTCTGACTTTAAAAGGACTTTGCGGCAACGCTTTCTCACATTCCCCCCCCAAAAAAAAAGGGGAGGAACCGACCGCGCAGAGTAAACCAAACATCAACAATGTATGAAAGGTAATTGATTCCCTTTAGTGTAGGGACATATTCTTGTATTTGTCCGTTCACAATATATTGATATTCAACATATATATAGCGGACAAATACAAGAATATGCAAAGGTAAAGTCCCTACAATCCAGGTGAATATTGCCAAGCCATACACGCAGCACCTCCCCTTTGGGGAGGCCGGGAGGGGCCCACCCTTACTTCTTGGTGATGCGCACGTAGTATACGCTCAGGCCCTTGCCATCGGACGACAGGCGCACATCTACACGCTTCTTGCCTTTCAGCAGGGCTCCGTCAATCGGGTATTCCACGTTTACAAAACCTTCCTTGCCGCCCTTGGCATCGAGCGTGCATACGGTCTGTCCGTCGATGTCCACTGTCACCGTGCCGCGGTCGCCACCCCAGTAGCGGAGCATCAGCGCCTTGGGCGTGTCATCGTTCTCGGCGCCGGGATTCATACTGTATACGAAGAATCCGTCTTCGGCCCGACGATAGTACTCGTCGTTGAACGAGCCGTGCCTGGTGTTCTCCTGCTTCATGAAATGGTCGGCCTCGCTCTGCTGCGTGCCCGTAATGATATAGTCTACGGTGCGGGCCTCAAGAGCCTGTATCGAATCCTCGCGGGCCTTGCTCTCGGCCTGCATCCGGTGCCACTTCTTGTGGTCGACGTTGAGCCAGTACATCATGTAGCGGCTGTCGTGGATGGTGCTGAACGGTTGCAGCACGAGAGGCTCGGCGCCACGGTTCTCGATGTCGTATCCCTCGATAGTGAACGTAAGGCGGGTCTTGTCGAGCGGGCGGACGGCGGCTGCCAGACGGTCGCGCTCGCCGATGAGCATCGGGGCAGTGTAGATGTTCTTCCGCTCACCGGCAGCGATATGGCCCATACGGCTGTCATCGGCATACAGTCCGCGCAGATTGTCCTGTCCGGTCTTGGCGCCAAGCAATATCGGACCGTATTTGAAGGCCACATAGTCGGTATAGTTGTTGAGCGGTTCGATGCGCACCGACATGGGCAGATCAACCTTCACCATGTCGCCCCTCTTCCACTTGCGGGTGATGGCGGCATAGCCCTTGCACACCTCGTATACAGCCTTCTCGCCGTTGACGGTCATCGCAAAGCGGCCGTCGGTCCACTTGGGTATGCGCACCAGCAGCGTAAACTTGCCCTTGCCCTTCACCGTAAGTTCGGTAGACGGAGTGTAAGGAAACGCGGTGGCCTGCTCGATTACCGTCTTGCGGGCCTTCCAGTCGAGCCGCGAAGCAATGAACAGGTTTACCCACAGGCTGTCGTTGGCAGCCGAATGACTGTAGATGAACTCGCCGTACTTGCCGTGATTCTCCATGCCGCTGCCTACGCAGCACCACATGGCCTCGTTCACCCGTGAGTACACACGGTAGTGCTGCGGACGTGCCGGCGTGAAATAAACATAGCCGCCTGTGCGGGGATGCTGGGTGGAAAGTATGTGATTGAAGAGCGTGCCCTCGTAGAAGTCGGCATAGCGGCTGTCGTGGTCGCTCAGGAAGATGTCTTCCGACAGTTTCAGCATGTTGTAGCTGTTGCACGACTCAACGCCCTCGACACTGGTTATGAAGTTGGCATACTTCTTCGCCGTCGGGAACCATTCGTTGATGGAGTTGCCGCCCACGGCGATGGTGCGCTCACCCGCCACATCGCTCCAGAAGAAGCGGGCCGCCTCGCCGTATTCGGCGGAATGGTCGAGCTGGTACACACGCTCGAAGCCCACCACCTTGGGTACCTGAGTGTTGGCGTGCTTGTTGTCGATGGTCGACGCCTTGCGGGCAGCCATACCGTTGAGCAGCCATTTGTGCGAGAACTTGCGGGCCGCATCAAGATATTTCGCGTCGCCCGTCATCTGATAGGCATCGGCAAACACCTCGTTCATACCGCCATATTCCTGATTGAGCGACGACTCTATCTGCCCGTCGGTCAAGCCGCCGATAAGGTTCACACCCCAGTCGCACAGCCCGATGAACATCGTGCGGGCATCCTCACGGCCGGCATAGAGCCACGCATCACGCAGTCCGGCATATATCTTATGAATGTTGTAGAACGGCACCCACCATTTCCACACCACGTCGACCTCGCCCGAGGCATAGCGGGTGAAGAACTCCCGCGAACCGGGCACACCGCCGATATATCCGTGCATGCGACTGTCGGCATCAGCGTTCCACTTGTCCTGTACGGCCTTCAAACGGCCGAGACACCAGTCGAGGCGCTCGCCAAGACGCTGCTTCATGGCTTCGTCGCGGCACGAGGCGTAGCTGACGGCCAGCGCCGTAATATAGTGGCCGCCCACGTGGCCGTCGAGTCCGGTCCAGTTGCGGAAAGCGGCACCGCTCTCCTTCACGCCGGCCTGATGCTCAAAGGGCTGCATCAGCCGCCCGGCGTCATATTCAAGCAGCACCGAGTCGTTGAGCATCATGGCCGTCTTGAACGTGCCGTCGGTGAGTTCCACGTCGGTAAGGTCGAAGAGCTGCGGATAGAGCCGCGACTGTGCCATCATTGCCGAGCACGCGAGCATTGCCACACCGGCAAAAAACATTCTTTTCGTCTTCATTCTGTGTATTGTGTTTCTTACTTTTTCTTGTTCTTGAACAGATGGGGAACAAACTCGTTGAAGCAGCGACGCCATGTGAGCCACTCGTGGTGGGTGCCCGGCGACTCGTAGTACACCACGTTGATGCCGAGCTTCTTCAGATTGTCGACCATGCCGCCCGTACCGAAATTCTCCTCGCTGCCGCATCCCATGAAGAAGTAATGTATCTGCGAGTTGAACTTGTCGGCATCGGCAAACACGCCGTTGAAGCACGTCTTCACGTCTACGCCGAACAGCGCACCACTGAAAGTGCCTATATAAGCGAACTTGTCGAGGTTGGGCAACACTGTATGGAACGTCTGGTGGCCGCCCCACGACAGTCCGGCCATGGCACGGCTGTCACGGTCGGTCCTGCAACGGAACGTGCTCTCTATCATCGGTATCAGATCGTTGAGCAGCGCCTTGTAGAACGATTCGCCGTAGTGGCTGCGCTCCTCGTTGACATCCTTGCCGCGGCGGGGCACAAACGGAGCCTCCACGTCGCCGCTCTCCATCACCACAATCATCGGCTCGCACGTGCCGGCGGCAATCCGGTTGTCCATGATGTTCTGCATCATGCCCTGCTTGCTCCATCCCGTCTCGTCCTCGCCCATGCCGTGCTGCAGATAGAGCACAGGGTAGCGCTTCTTTGTCTTCGTCTCATACTCGGCCGGGGTGTACACCATGGCGCGGCGCCAGCGGCCCGTCGACTCGCTGTAATACTGCACCGAACGTACCTGACCCTTGGCCACGCCACGCTGCGGACGGTAGTAGTTGCCCTCGTCGCCCTCGGGCACCTCTATTCCACCCGACTGGCGGCAGCATCCGAAGAAGGTATCGGTGGCGGGGTCGACCATCGACACGCCGTCGACAACGAGGAAATAGTAGTGGAAGCCCACCACCAGCGGGTCGGTACATCCCGTCCACATGCCTTGTGCGTCGCGCTTCATGTCGTACTTCTTGCCGCAGATGTCCACCTGCACACGCTGTGCCTCGGGAGCACGCAGACGGAACCACGCGCGGCGATTGCTGTCCAGACGCGGGAAGTCGTTGCCCGGCACGTTGTCTACGGCGGCCGTGGTGTTCTTCATTATATATTCGGTCTCCTGATGTCCGTAGTCCTTCTCGTCGCAACGGTATGAGAAATCGTCCACGTCGACATATCCGCCTGCCTTCTTGGTGGCATAGTTGAATATGGCGAAACGTGTGCCCATGAACAGGCGGCGATAGTCGAACTGCATCTTGTACGGCTTGCCGATCTCTGTCCAGTGCTCGCCGTCGGTGCTGTAATAGAACGTGGCCAGGTCCTTATGCAGGTTGAAGTCGGCATCTATCCGCAGGAATACAGTCTGCGATGTGATGCCGGTAACGCGCTCAAGCTCTTCCTCCGTTACCTTGGTTATGGCCTTAGTGCGGTTGTCAAGGTCGACCACAGCCGACGTCATGGCTATCCACGTGTTCTTGCCGTCGCGGCCTATGGTGACAATGCCCGAATGGCCGTTGAAAGCGGCAAATCCCGCACGGTCGCCATCCTTCATGTCGGTTATGTCGAGCGTGACGGCGGCCGAACATTTCGGGCCCTCCATGCGCTGGCTGATGGTGTTGGGGGCGGCATAGAGATTGTTTACCACCCGGCTCGTCTTCAGGCGCAGCCATCCCTTGCGCTCGGTGAGCGACCAGGCGTTGTCCACGGGATTGTGGTTCCACTGCCAGTGCAGGCCCAGCTTGTCGCTGTCGAAGCCGTCGCTCGACACCAGCGACACCTTGCGCACACCGTTGTCCTTCACCTTAGTGGGCACGGCGGGCATCACCACGGGCACTTTGCCGTCGCTGTCGCCCAGCATGGGCCATCCGTCAATCCAACGGCAGGGCGACAATGTGAGCACACGGCCCACACCGCCACGGTCCTGGAAGATTATACCGTACCAGTTGCCGTCGGCACCGTCGACGATGGTGCCCTGCCCCACGTAGGGGAATCCGGCGAAGTTGTCTTCCAGTATCTTTTTCTTCTCGTACGGGCCGGCAATGTTGTCGGCACGGTAGCACAGCTGACGGCGCTTGCCGCCACGCGGCCACGATATCATCAGCAGATAGTACTTGCCGTTGTGCTTTATCACGCGGCTGCCCTCCAGCAGTCCGTTGTCCTCGTCGTCGTTGCGCACCACAGTGGCATCCAAGCCGCCCGGTTTCAGTCCGGTGAGGTCCTTGTTGAGCTCCTGCAGGCGACCCGTGCCGCTGAACACGTAGACACGGTCGTCATCATCGAAGAAGAGCGACGCATCGTGAAAATGCTTCAACCGCGAGTGCAGCGTCCATCCCTGCGTCGGGTCGGGCGTCTTGTATATATATGTGTCGCCGCCGGGATTGTCGTTGGGCGCGAACAGGGCATAGAACATACCATTGTGATACTTCAACGATGTAGCCCACTGTCCGCGGCCGTACACCGTTCCCTCGTTCATGTCGTACTTGGGCGAGTCGGTGAGACGGTCGAACAGATAGCTCACCGTCTCCCAGTGGGCCAGGTCGGTGGAACGCATCACCGGGGCGCCCGGCATCAGGTGCATCGTGGTAGTCACCATATAGTAATAGTCACCCACACGAATCACATCGGGGTCGGGCACGTCGGCCCACAACATCGGATTGGTCACCATGGTTGCATTTGAACATAAGCACCACAGCATGAGCAATGCCGAAATAAAATGCTTTTTCATTGTCATATACTAATATTTGA
>Ga0137306_100844_pt1 | contig 36899 bp, 27 predicted proteins | sample Inofroosms_March_FD_97187 | JGI IMG/M metagenome (GOLD analysis project Ga0137306, IMG submission 97187) | Mouse cecal microbial communities from Vienna, Austria - N-Acetylneuraminic and N-Acetylglucosamine D2O microcosms_March | ecosystem: Host-associated > Mammals > Digestive system > Large...
ATGATCAGACCCACATAAACGATCAGAGAGAAGATTCCTTTCTGGTCCAGTTTCTGCAAATCCCTGCGGCGCGCCATGGCGTCATAGCTGGCAAATTTACCGCAGTCGGGGCGCACGAACCATTTGATAATGGCCAGGGTCAGCAGCAGAGTGACGAGGGAAAGGGGAATCCCGACGGCCATATATTTGATCCAGGATATGGTTTCGCCGGTGATCGCCGCCAGAGAGTTCAACATCAGCATGGGAACGGGGTGGCCGATGGGCGTTGCACCGTTGCCCACGCAGGTGATCCACAGGATGCCGAAATACAGCGATTTGGAGAACTTGTCCTCAGCCGTATAGCCCAGACTGTCCAGAATGCTTTTTCCGAGAGCCAGGAAAATAATCATAACGGCCGTCGCTTCCATAAAATAACAGATGAACAGGTTGGCGAGCAGGAACATGAACAGAAACATGTAAGGTTTTTTGTTTACGATTTTTCTTGAGATAAACCAGTTGGCAATCAATCTGGTTACGCCGTTTTCTTCCAGTGCGACACAGAGAATTAATGTGCCGATGCAGATAACCGTGGTGGAATTTCCGAAGGAATTGCCCATGATCGTGGCGGCCGGGGCAATTCCTGTGAAGGCCAGCAGGCCGATTGACAGCATACTGGTCCAGCCGGTGCCGTAGGTAATCCACAGATAAACCGTGGAGATAAACAGAGACAGCGCGGAAGCGCCGGCAGGCGTAAGCCCCATATCCATGCAGTTGCCAAGAAGCATGCGCATGGCGGCAAAGAGTATGGCTGCGATCAGAATATGTTTGTTGCGTGATTTTTTCATATGTTTTCATCCCCCATATTAAAAAATATCTTCTTTGTTAAAGATTTGCCCAGGCCTTGCAGACCTGAATGGTTTTCTGCGGACTCTGTGCCCACTCGTCCGCGCCGGTAACATTCCGGGCGTTTTCGGATACGGGCGCGCCGCCGATCAGCACCTTTACGTCTTCCAGTCCGGCAGCTTTTAAAGCATCCACCGTTTCTTTCATGGAATCAATGGCCAGTGTCAGTACGCCGGACAAAAGAAGGATTTTAATCTGATGTGTTTTTACGGCTTCCACAATTGTTTCAGGCGCCGTGTCGATACCCAGATCAATGACCTCGAAGCCGTTTGCTTCCATCATGGCCTTTACGATATTTTTGCCGATATCGTGGAGGTCATTTTTTACCGTGCAGAGTATTACTTTTGTGCCGGTGCTTTCTGTGTTTTCTCCGGCAGCCAGCGCATCTTTCAGGATACCTGCGGCCTGGGTCATAAGTTCGCCGGCATAGATCAGATCGCCTACGAAATATTCGCCCTGTTCAAAAAGCTCGCCTACGGTGTCCATTCCTTTCTGGCAGGCGGTCATGGCCTGATCGGCCGCCTCTTTGCCTTCGGCCGTTACCTGATCCAGCAGTTTTAACATGGTATCCTCATCCAGATCACCCATGGCCTGTGCCAGTTCTTCAAAGTTAATCATTCTTACTTCCTCCTTTTAAAGTTCCGCAACTTTTTTATTTTTTATCGCCGATTTTGCCCTGGCGGTAGGCTCTGTTGTATTTGCGGCCTCCTTTGTCGGCCATGCAGAGGGCTTCGCATGCGTAGATTGCGGACATCATGTCCATATTGCAGGGGTCGAGAATCGCCGAATCCAGCCCGGCCCGGATGGCGTAGGCCATGCAGCCCGTATTGATATATTTGCGGGCGGGCATTTCAAAGCTGATATTGGAAATGGCGCCGGTAACTTTGACCTCCGGAGCATATTCATGGATTCCCTGAATACAGCGCTCGAAATCTTTCATGGAAGAGGGCATGGTGGAAAGGGCCATAACACAGGGATCAATGTGAAGGTTCGGCAGCTTTACGCCGTATTTTACCGCTTTGTCGATCATGCTTTTTGCGATGTCGATCTTTTTTTCGGGATCGTAAGGGATTCCGTTTCCGTCGCAGGTCAGGCCGATTACGTGCCAGTCGGTTCCGGCGATCAGCGGGAAGATGGTTTCACATTTGCCGCTTTCTTCGTTTACGGAATTAACCATGCCGGGTTTCGCGATGTGTCCTTCTTCCAGAATTCGGGCAAGCAAAGCGGCGTTGGGACTGTCGATGCAGACAGGCTTTTCGGTAACGTCCTGAATCTGGCGGATCATCCATACCATTGCCTCATATTCCAGTTCCGGCACCGTGCTCGGAGCGCAGTCGATAAAATGTGCTCCGGCCTGATCCTGGGCCGCAGTCCGGGAGCGGATCAGCTCCGCGTCCCGGTCCGCGATGGCGGTTTTGACGGCGGGAATCGCGCCGTTTAGTTTCTCTCCGATAATAATCATGTTGTTCCTCGCTTTCCTGTGGTATTGAAAATGATAAGGATTTCCTGGTGTCAATCCACATTTTCGCGCATTATTTGAATTGATATGTTTATTTATGAGAAAATATATTGTTTTAATAAACAAAATATTATTATAAAAAATGATTGACTATTTAAAAACAATCATGTATAATCGCTAAAACGATCATGAATGAAAAGGAGTGACAGTATGCGTCTCAGCATCGGTAATCTGCTTGACTGGATGAAACGTAAATCTTTTAGCATCGAAGCGGCCATTGAGGATGATCAGCCGGTGCTTTGCGGTGTTCGGTATTTACGTGATTATTCATCTGACAAAGATATCAGCGACATGGTTTTCATCGGCTCTGCGGAAGATTTTATGTATCCGTCTCTGCCCGCCGCCGTGATCTGCAGTAAAAACAATATTATCTATATCCATAACGAGAATCAGGAAACCATATTAAATGAGTGTATCCGGGCTTTTGAATTCTATAACCGGTGGGAGACCGGACTGCTGGAGGCGGTGATCCGTGACGCTTCTCTCCAGGAGTTTCTGGAGCTGGGCCATCAGGTGTTTCAGTCGCCCATGTTTATCAGCTCCGCCAACGGCCAGACCCTGGCCATCTCGCCTCAGTATCCGGCATCGATTAATCCGGTATGGAAGGAACGTCTGGAAAACGGGAATTTACCCTTTGAATTTATTAACGGCTATCATGAGAGTTCTTATTTCAGCGAGATGTACGGAAACAATTATCCCAGGCTGAACAGGTCGCCGATCTGGGGAAAAAATATTCTCTTTTCAAATCTGAAAATCCGTAATGAGCGGGTGGGGTCCGTTATTATCTACGAGTATGAGCGCCCCTTTTATCCGAGCGATATTCATATTTTGAAAACCTATGCGCATATCGTTGAGCATGCTCTGGCCCTTCACCGCAACCGCTATTTTGCGCTGTCGGATATTGAAGATATCGTTTCACAGATTCTCAATGACAATATCAGCAACTGGAATCAGCTCAACATGATTCTGCGCAGCAATGAATGGATTGCGAAGGGGGACTTTCAGGTGATCTGTTCCTGTGCGCCTTCGGGAATCGATTCGGTGGTAATCGGGCGGTTTCGGGATGTCATTAAAAAAATGTTCCCGGATGCCTGCGTTGTGTTTCATGACAATTTTCTGGTTACCGTGACCAATAACAGTTCTCTTTCCTATGCCCATGAGATTATCCATGTGCTGCTGGAGTCCTCCCGTAATAAGCTGGCGTCTGGCATCAGCTATGGTTTTCAGTCGCTGGCCGCTTTGAAAGCCTTTTATCAGCAGGCGTGCAATGCGGTACGGAAAGCAATGCGGATGAATAAAGATATTGTCTATTTTGCCGATATTTTTTATGATGAACTGGCGGCTCTTGCGAATTCCACGCCTTATCTTTACTCTATGATTCATCCTGACATTCTGCTGCTGCATGAGTCCGATCAGAACAATGGAACGGATTATATCAGGACGCTGCATGCCTATCTGGTCTGTTCCGGCAATTCCAGAGAGGCGGCTGCCATGATCTATGTTCACCGGAATACGCTTTTATATCGTATGGATAAGATCAAGGAGATGATCTCAATGGATTTATCTGACAATCCGTCGAAAAGTATACTGTTAATTTCCATCTCTCTTCTGACTGTCCTTTAATTGCATTTATTATATTGATTTTCACTGATTTGTACCATATGACGCCATATCCAAACATAGATATGGTTTTGTGCAGTTTGGTACAAATGTCATATTTATCCATTTCTGTCCGGCAGTCATTTTCTGATTGCAAATTTTCAAAATTTATGTTAGAGTAATGACCATTGTAACGATCACAGAGCCAACAGGAAAGGAACAGGAATGGGGCGAAAGAAAACTTTGATTTGTATGCTTCTGGCAGTGTGTCTGATGTGGACATTTCAGCCGGAGCGGGCATCTGCGGATGGCGGGAGCATTATGGTAAACGGAGTCAATATTCTCCAGGCGGCGGACCGTACCGTGCCATGCGGGGCCGGCAGCGCTGTGTATGATGAGGGAACGAATACGCTGACTCTTAGGAATGCGGAAATCGGCGGTCCGAATCATGGCGGCAGCGTTCTGATATACGGAATTGAAATCCAGAAAGAGGACGTCACTGTCAGATTGGAAGGAAGCAATTTGATCGACGCTTATCTGGGAATCTGGAGCAGGAATCCGATTGTGATTCAGGGCGCGGACGGAGGCAGTCTTGCGATTCGCGTGAGTAAAAATCAGGAATTAAGTGTACCCTGCCGCGGAATCAGCGTGGATTACGGCGGACTGACAGTCCGTGACGCGAATATTCGGATTACAATGGAAAACTTAGATAATATGAGCGGTTACGGAATCGATATCTGCGGCGGAGATAATGAGATTATCAATTCTCAGCTTGAGATTACCGGTCCTTTTCTTGGCAATGAAGATCAGAGCGTGGTGGGGATCAATGGTACGGGAGCGAATTCCCTTACGATATCAAACCAGTCCCACATTACCATGCCCACAATCGGCAGGGGAGCCGACGTATCCGGAAAGCTGACGCTTTCGGACAGCACAATGGAAATCGGCAGTACATATCAGAGCGGAATTTCCGGCGGAAATGTGGAGATTGTAAACGCGCGTCTGACAGCGTCTGAAAGCAGCGGCCTGGCTTTGCAGGCCAATGAGAAGATAACCATTGTCGATTCTGAGGTAAATGTGAAGTCGACAGGAACGAATGCCCTGTTATGCGGGAATCTTGAGGTGGCAAATTCCTCACTGACCGCAAACGGCTACTGGCCGGCTTTATTTGTGACACAAAACACGGTGATCAGAGATTCTTCCGTCCATGCGGAATCAAGCGCGGACGTAGGTATTTTCAATAGGGAAGGAAATCTGGAAATCACAGGTTCCACAGTGAATGCGGTATCCAATGCAGGAAACAGCGGCATTTTGACGAAAGGGGATCTGACAATCAGCGATTCCATTATTATTTCTCCCGGAAATGCAGGTGTTTCTGCCATTAAGGCGACGGGCAGTTTTTCTGTGACGGGAGGAACGACGGAGATTGGAGCGGGAAGCATTACCGCCGGCGGAACCATGCAGATCGGCGGCGCCATCACTGCAAACGGAACCGTGTCTTTTGACAATGTTCATGCCGGAAATGGCAGCGTGATCTTTGCCGGCGCGGACTACGGCGCGGTGGATGCCGCCATAGCCGGAGCGCAGAACCTGAAAAGAGAAGATTATACGAATTTTGAGATTGTAGACGCAGCCATCGGCGCGGTAATCCGGGGAAAGGATTTCAGAGAGCAGGCGGTTGTGGACGGATATGCGGAGGCAGTCAGGGCGGCCGTGGCTGCATTGGTGCCGGTATCGCCGATTCCGGTTGTGGAGGGCGCCGATCAGACGGTTGAGGTCGGCGAAGGCAGCGGTATTGTGATAAAGGCGGACTGGGCGTTTGATAAATTTCTCAGTGTGCTGGTGGACGGAACCGAAATAGGAACGGACTGCTATACGGCCGCAGCCGGTTCTACCATTATCACCCTGAAACCGGAGTATGTGAATACGCTGTCCCCCGGAAACCATATTATCGGCATCCGCTTTACGGACGGACTGGCGCAGACTACGCTGACGCTGAAAGAGAAAGAAGATTCGGCAAATCCTCCGGACAACCAGCAGCCGGAAGACGACAGTTCACAGCCTGGGGATTCGGGAAATTCACAGCCGGAGTCCCCTGGGGATTCAGGGAATTCGCAGCCGGAGCCTCCCGAAGATTCGGGAAGCGCCCAGCCGGAGCATTCCGGAGCTTCGGATAACGGCTCGAATGCCGCACCGGAAAACGGGCAGCCGGAAAACGCTTCAAACCCGCCGGCAGAACCGGCCGAGCCTCTTTCTCAGAACCTGCTTCCGGGTCAGAAGATTCTGGATAAATCTCCTCACACCGGCGATTCGGCACCGGTCGGATGGCTGCTGGTCCTGATGGCCGGTTCGGCAATGGGGATGGCAGCGGGAAGAAAACGGATTTAATTACATATTTTAACAGTTTGCCGGATATTTTTCCCTGCTGGAATCAGGAGTTGATATTTGCCTGATTCCGGCAGGGATTTTGTCTGTCAGGAGGTCAGTTTATTTTCACGGTCCAGCAATTGATAAGCGATTAACAGCAGCAGCCGCGTTTCCGGATTCTGTAGATTCAATCCCGTAAGTTCCTGTATTTTATTCAGTTGATAGAGAAAAGTAGCCCGCTGCATATGAATTTTTCGAATAGTAGAAGCGGTATTCATATTGTTTTCCAGAAAAATCCGCAGGGTTGCGGCGTAAGAGCGGCCTTTTTTGCGGTCATATCTCAGCAGCTTTAACAGTCCTGCGGGGCAAAGCGCTTCTGCGTCCAGCTCCCGTGTGGATTGTTCCGTTATATAATGGAGCATATAATTTTCAAAGCGGTAGGACCATAACGTATCGTCATATTGCTGCCCCAGTGTCAAAGCAATATGCGCCTGTCTGTAATAATAGGGAAGCCGGTAAAAATCGTGAAATTCCATGCTGATGCCGGCTTTGAATAAAAATTCCCTTAACAGGCCTGCGATGACGGAGGTAGCCGTGTCACGGTTCTGTTCTGCCTGTGCCAGATTTACAATAAAAAAAATATGTTCTTCATCTTTTACGGCGCAGCTTCCGTGAATACCGTCTTCCAGACGCTGACAGGCGTTGGAGATGGAACCGATTTTGGAATCCCGGGGAGCATGGATGATACAGCAGAAATACGGATCATTCTGTTTCCAGTTCAAAGCATGGATCTGTGAAAGCAATTGGCTGTAATTTTCACAGACGCCGTGGGCCAGATCCAGCAGCGCCTGGTCAAGATAAGCAGGGTGTCGGCTGAAAAGGATGGTATCCTGATGTTCCAGTGCCTGGGCGACAAAACCGGAGAAAAAATTTAAAATGGCATAATCCCCGTCCCGGATTGGTTCATCAATTTGCGAAAGAACAACCCGGGCGATTTTTTTGCTGAAAACAGAAATATTCTGATACAGGCAGATTCCGTGTTCAAGGTCGGAACCAAAAAGGCTGGGTTCGTCAGTGGCCCAGGTAGACAGAAAATCATCATTGGAAAGCAGTTCCTGAATACTGTCCTCCGCAATATATGCGCCTGAGTCTTCGGGCTCAAAGTAGCGGAACTGACGGGGTTTTTGCCGTTCATAGCAGCATAGCAGACGAAACGCACTGTCAGAAATAAAAGCGGGGTTGCGCAGAATATCAACGCTGCAGTCTCCGAGAGCCTGCAGAGGATTCTGATCTGAAAAGCTTTTATACAGGTTCATTTCCCACCGGGAAAAATACTGAAACAGTTCTAACAGAGCGTCTAAAAGCAGAGCCGGTTCCGTATGTCTGTCAGGATACAGCAGATCGGCTTTTGAGCCAAGCAGCGTTTTTTCAGGCGGCTCGGTAAGAACAAAGCAAATATGTTCAGGGATGTGATCCGGGTGGAGCAGCCTTTGAGAAGGTACGATGTACAGCAGATCGGAATTAAAATTTATACAGTTTGTATAAAAAGCGGGACGTAAAATGCTACATTGTAACCGGTCGGAGAGCAGACGTCCGCAGAGGGGGATACTGCCGATGTGGTCTTTTATAATATATGGGTTTAACCGCATAAAATCACTCCATTCTATCAGATATTGCCGGTTTTATGATTTCCGTATCCGAATTTTTTTATAAATCCAGTATATTCGATGTCACGGAAGATTACAATAACTTTGTGAAACGTACAGCAATTTTATATATAGTGTATAAAGAAAAAAATAAAATACAAAAACTATGTCTATTTTTTTGATCTATCAAATTTGCTAAGATATAGGTATACAAAATTTCGGTGCGCGCAACGAGACAAGGAGGATTGTTATGAGTATGAAGACAAATGAAAGACTGCCGCTGCAAAAAATGGGCATAATGGTAACTATGACCAGCTTTCTGATGGGGTTTTCTCTCACCATGGCACAGAACTATGCGGCATACAGCTATACGGATCTGGCACATATTGACGCAACTACAATGTCTCTGTGCATGACGGCGGTAAATATGATTGCGCTGGCGGTCAGCCTGATTTCAGGTGCGATTATATCAGGCACCCGATCTAAATACGGACAGTACCGGCCATGGCTTCTGGGAGCTACCGTATCTTGTCTGACCGGCGGTTTTCTGATTTTCTTTAATGTGGGAAATTCGATGCTGCTGAAAGCGGTCATAATTTCTGTCGGGTATCTTCTGGCGAATTCATCCATGGATTTCGTGGGAACGGCAAGCCCGGCGCTGATCGGGAAGATGGCGGGGGCTGACAGTGACGGACGGAATCTTCTGATGGGGCGGAAATGGATGGGAGGCAATCTCTGTTATATTGTCAGCGGCTTTGCGGTGGTTCCGCTGGTCACATTTTTGGGCTCAGGAAATGAAACGATGGGATTTCTGATAACGCAGATGATTTTTACTGTCATCGTACTGAGCGGAACGGTCTGGTTTTTTAAGATGACCGCTTACTGTGATCTGGATAATACGGCAGAATCGGGTCATGCCGCAGAACGGGTGAAGTTTTCCGAGATGTTAAAAGCGGTGCTGACGAATCGTCAGGCGATTCCGGTTATTTTAAGCGATATTTTCAGATTTACGGGATATTATGTGCTGATGTCTATGATGGCGTATCAGTGTACAAAAGTAATCGGAAATATGATGGCCATGTCTTACGTACTGTCCGCTTCTAATTTCTGTGCATTCCTGGGCTCTTATATTGCGCCGAAGGTGACGGAAAAGATCGGCGGAAGGAAAAAAGCGATTACGCTGTTTGGCATATTAAGCGGACTTTCCTTCTGTGCAATCGGCATTTTCGGAAAGACATTGTGGGGATTTGTCATTCCCTGTGGCCTGGCATTTTTCTTTATGTCTTTTATTGACACATTGGATATGATGCTGTATATGGATGCGGGGGAATGGTGGTTATATAAAACGGGTAAAGATACCCGGCCTTATCTGCTGTCCATGTACAGTGTGGCGGTAAAAGCATCGTTAGCCTGTTCTTCAGTAGCACTGGGGCTTATTCTGAATCTGATTCATTATAATCCGGATGCGGTACTGAATGCATCGGAAGCGACTGTGCTGACCTGGTGTACGGGACTGGCTCCCGGAATCGGTTATCTGATGCCCGTAGTGATTATGCTGCTGCATAAAGTGTCCGACCAGGAGATGGCGGATATCATCAAAGAAAATGAAGAGAAATATAATTAGTGTTTTTAAAATCAATAGAAATAGGAGACGGATTATGATGGAATTATTGGAAAAATATAAAGAAGAACTGAAAGTGATCGGAACTGTGGAAGCAGAGAAAATCAGCGCCTATCCGCTGCCGCCGGTGATTGCGTCGCCGATTACGGCAAGAGAAAATTATCTTCGGTTTGCCCGCAGAGAGAAGCCTGTGTTTATGGCTGTGGATCTGGATGAGGTGATGCTGTCTCCCGGAATATTTCCGGATGCCGTCGCGCGGCATTTTGTTGTGGATCACGAAGGTATCACCGATGATTCAGAGGGCGGAAAAGATATGTTCGGTGTGGATTGGGTGTATATTCCTGCGGCTGGTGGTTCCATGGTTCGGCCGGGGAATCCGAAAGTAAAGGACATTGAACGCTGGGAAGAATATATCACGTTTCCCGATATTGAAAAGTGGGACTGGGAAGGAAGTGCGAAAGCAAATAAAAGTCTGATCTGCAGGGAATTTGCTACGGATATCTGGATTATGAACGGAATGTTTGAGAGGCTGATTTCTTTTCTGGATTTTGAGGATGCCGCCGTTGCGCTGATCGACGAGGAACAGAAAACAGCGGTACACCGTCTGTTTGACAGGCTGGCGTCTCTGTATGAGGATATGATTGGTAAGATCAAAAAATATTATGATGTGGATCTGATTTATTTTCATGACGACTGGGGAGCTCAGAGAGCACCGTTCTTTTCGCTGGAGGTGTGCAGGGAGATGATCGTGCCCTATCTGAAACGGGTAGTGGATGCGGCCCATCGAAACGGTATGTATTTTAATTTCCACAGCTGCGGCAAAATCGAGACGCTGGTGCCGGCGATGATTGAGGCGGGAGTGGATATCTGGTGCGGACAGCCAATGAATGATTTTAAGATGATGTATGACAAATACGGAAGGGATATTACGCTGGGAATCTATTTTCTACCTCCGACGGCCGAGGCCGGTACGGAGGAAGTAATTAAGGCCTGCGAGGATTTTCTGGATCAGTATACCTGCAACGGCTATGCGTTTCCGGTCATTTACGAGCCGGAATATCATCCGGATTTTCTGAAAGTTCTGTATGTGTTAAGCCGCGAACGTTTCGCATAGTTACATAGATCGTGAAGGCCCTGACGGGCATAACCGTGTGGACAATCGGCCGTAGGGGCAGCGCCGCCTTGGGGATATACTGCCCTGAGGCGGTTTTCATTACAGGGTATCCGGCAAAAACGTGCCGGTGACGCGTTTTGCCGGATTTTCGGTATGAGAAAGTGTGTTCTATGGCATCAATATGCGGACGGGATGCATGTACAAATGCAGGAGGCGTAGGATGAGAAAATTATTTGACACTGTAAAGAACAGTATTGTTTCCGGTAATTCGTTTGTGTTTATTTTCTGTTTTATTATTCTGGCATCTTTTTTGACATATGTGATTCCGGCAGGCGCTTACGACCGGGTCGTGAACGAAGCGGGACAGGAGGTGATTTTGGAGGGGTCTTTTCACCGGGTTCCTTCATCTCCGGTAAATCCGATGAGGATGTTTCAGTGTGTCGCTCAGGCTTTTATCAATTCGGCAGATGTTATTTTCTGTATTGTATTCGCCTATTGCTTTGTCGGAGTAATGGTGAGAGAAGCGGTATTTGACGTCTTAATTTCTTTTCTGATCGGTAAACTAAGGCAGAGGGTAAAACTGATCCTGCCGTTGATTATGATTCTGTTTGGCCTGATGGGGTCAGTGGCCGGGCTGGCGGAGGAAACTTTCGGAATGTTTCCGGTCTGTATCAGCCTGGCCCTGGCATTGGGATATGATGAGATTGTGGGAGGGGCAATTGTATATCTGGCCGTTTTTACGGGCTTTGCATCCGCCACTTTTAATCCCTATACGGTGGGAATCGCGCAGTCGATTGCGGGAATTCCAATTTATTCCGGGTTGGGTTTCAGGATTGTGTGCTGGTTTGTTTTTATGGGAATCCTGATTGCTTATGTGATGCACTATGCAAATAGGGTTAAGGCCAATCCGTCGGAAAGTATTATGTATGGAACAGGAAAACAGAAGACAATCACGGAAATCTGTCCGGATCGGGATGTGACGATAACAATCCGGCAGAAATTATGTATGCTGCTGTTTGGTCTTACAATGGCGCTGGTTGTCTCAGGAGCAATTCTGTGGGGATGGTATCTGACGGAGATTTCGGCAGTTTTTCTGGCGGCGGCAATTATCGCCGGGGCCGTTATGGGCTGGGGGCCTTCGAAAATCGCCGAAAGTTTTGTGGAGCTGGGAGCGGAGACGATGTTCAGCATTCTGGTGATCGGGCTGAGCAACGGCGTATGTGTTATATTGGACACAGGGGAGATTACGGATTCTATTGTATATGGAATGGCTTCGCTGATTCACGGAACGTCCGGTTATGTGAGCGCCTGTCTGATGCTGGCGGTGCAGAATCTTCTGAATTTTTTCGTGCCAAGCGGTCCGGGGCAGGCGGCGGTGTCGATGCCGATTATGGCGTCATTGGCGGACGTGACGGGACTCTCCAGACAGCTTGCGGTACTGGCTTTTCAGTTTGGAGACGGTTATTCTAATATTTTCTGGCCGACGATGGTTTGTATGATGTGCGGAATTATGAAAATACCTGTGGCGAAATGGTACAGATTTTTGTTTCCGTTATTTGGGATTATGCTTTTTGCACAGGTTGTACTGCTTATGCTTGCCGTAAAAATCGGGTATTAGGAACCTGTGCTGAAAGAAATACTGAGCAGAAAATCTTTCCGATTTTCTGCTCAGTCCGGCCAAGTAATCAAATTTATCCGTATTTTTTTCCCATCACATAAATCGGCACAAACAGTCCGCCCAGATACAAAAGCAAAGCGGCCGTCTGCAGTCCGAAAGACAGCCAGATGTCCGGCGGCAGCACGGAAAGCAGCAGGCAGGCGGCGGGGACGGTGATCAGCGTGACCGCTGTCCAGATCCGGCCGGCTTTTATGATATAAGGCCAGTTGCTGTTATTAAAACAGATGCCGGGCATATTCATGCGGAAGATGCCGTCGCTGTAGGCGCTGATGGGGTTTTCATCATAATAGGCGGGGAGCCGTTCTCTGATGAAAAACCAGAAATAGGCGCCGAAGATCAGACTGAGCAGCTCCATAACCAGAAGGTTTGTGGATAAACGGTTGATCCCTGTCTGCTTTAAAAACCATATGCCGGCAAGCAATTCCGTCAATGACAGCAGTACGTAGATGCCGAATATGGCGGCATGTCTTTTTTGCTTTTCTTTTCGTTTTTCCGGCGTCTCGTCGGAGAAAGTCAGCGCTTTTTTTACAATGGTTTCCACCTGTCCGGTATTCATCGAAACGGTCTGATCCAGCTTCCGGCCTTCCAGAAGTTCCGTGACCGTTACATCCAGTATGTCCGCCAGCGGCATCAGCAGGGAGATGTCCGGCATACTTAACCCCCGTTCCCATTTGCTTACCGCTTTGTCAGAGACAAACAGCCGGGCGGCCAGTTCTTTCTGCGTATATCCTTTCTCTTTTCTCTGTGCGGCCAGGAATTCGCCGAAAGTATTTTTATTGATTTCAAACATGACGTTTACCTGCTTTCTTTTAAAAATATTTATTCAGGATATGTTTTTCAGCAGCTTATGACCTGGACCATCCATAAAAGGACGCCCGGGCGGATGTCCGGGGTTTTTGGCTGCCGGTGTGGCATGATTGTACCTCCTGACCGGAAAAAAGGCAACCGACTGTTGGTTGAGCGGCGGGTGAATTGGCAGTTTCCTTTATTTTACCGGGTGGTCGGCTGTAAATTGCTGCAATTTCAGGAATATCTGCTCTACCTGTTCGGCCGGTTTTCTGTTTTTGGGAACCAGGGTCAGCCAGATGGCGGTGGCCAGGACCAGCAGTCCGTACAGAAGGGAACAGACGGTGACTGCGATGGTCAGCGGCTTTTGTCCCCAGTCTGTCCCGGAGAGGGCGGCAATCATTTCCGGAAGGAACCGGTTTGCGCTTCCCGGATAAACCAGACGGTACAGGCTCAGCAGATACAGCGCCGGCGCCAGACGCCGTCTCGGTCCCGTAGCGGCCAGCAGAAGAATCATATCCGTGCCCATGGCGGTAAAGCTTTTCAGCGCGTCGTATCCCGTAACGGCGCCGGCGGCTGCGGCCGTCTGACAGAAACCGGACAGGTGAACCGCCAGGCATAAAAGCAGCAGGATTTGAGTCAGCTTTCTTTTGGACCGCTCAAAACGCGCCGCCTGGGGATATTCCTGATAAAGAGAGTCCCGGTACTGCCGGTACTGTGACTGAAGTTCGTTTGCGTTATTCATGGCGTTTGTATTCCTTTCTTTTATGTATGAAATGTATTTTGGAGTTTCGCTGGGGCTGATTTCGCAGCTGATTTTACATGTGTATTTTATTATTGCATATTTGAGAGAGGGAAACAATAGGGCGTATCGGAAGTTGACGGAAATCTGACGGAATTGTAAGAAAAACGTAATGGCATTTTGGCATCGAAGCGTGTAAACTGGTTGTGAAATATGGAGAAATGAGGCGGAGAAATGGGAAAGAAATCAGTTGCGGCATTATTGCTGTGGGCGTTTGCGGGCTGGGTGTCTGCGGCCTGTTTTTCAGATCAGGCGCTTGCGGCCGGCGTTTCGGAGACACAGGGGCCGGCATGTTTTGTAAAGGAGGGAGATGTTTACCTGATCCGGTCGGCTGCGGAGCTAAAGTATCTGGCTGTTTTGGTCAATGAAAACCGGGAGGTTGAGCCGGGCGCGGCGGCACAGACGGCCTCTTATCTGCTGACAGCGGATCTGGATTTGACGGAATACTGCAAAGACGGAGAGGGATGGGAGCCCATCGGACGGAAAGGATATATGGACGAAACCGGAGCATACGTGGAGGGCGGCTGCTTTAACGGAACCTTTGACGGCGGGAATCATGTGATTACGGGACTGTACATCAACCGTCCGGATGAGCAGGCCCAGGGGCTGTTCGGCTGCCGGGAGGATCTGCGGCCCAGCGATTTTCCCTATACGGCGGACAAAAACAGCGATGAATTTCAGGCGAAAGCGGAGACGGAAATTAAAAATCTCTATATAAAAGACTGTGATGTGACCGGAGGGTATGGGACGGGAGCCGTTATGGGCTGCCTGTGGAATTTTTTCCAGGAGGATTACGGCGAGATTCATCTGGAAAACTGCCATGTGACCGGAACCGTGATGTCCTATGGAACCGGCGGCGGGGTGGGCGGAATCGTTACCACCGTGAAAGACAGCAGTTTCCAGGGAACCGTGAATTCCATGGGGGAGGCGGGCGGAATCGCCGGGGAAGCCTATTATATTGACGGGTGTTATGTGCGGGGAGAGGTGTCCGGCAGCGGGAATGTGGGCGGAATCGGCGGCATGGCGGTCTGCGTCAGAAACTGTTACACTATGGGAACCGTGACCGGCTATAACAGCGTGGGCGGCATCACCGGCATGGGTGCCTGCATCACCGGCTGCTATACCCGGACAGATGTGGCAGGCTATGTCCGCACCGGAGGCATGATCGGGGAGATTCAGTCTATGGCCGTGCGGGTGCCGGAAGGGGCGTCCGCCGCCGCCCGTATCCAAAATTGTTTTATGGGCGGCAGGAAAATAACAAGGGTGGAGAAAACGGATAAGGAAATATTTCAGGACAGGAAAGCCCATAACGGGTATATCTATGGATTTCCGGGCGCAGGGATCGACCGGGATGAGCAGCGGATCTGGCTTTACCGTTCGGATGCGGAAGCGGACGGGTTTGACAGCGGATTTTATGACTATCTGTGTACGCCGGTTGAATGGACACGGTTTGATCAGGCGCGATGGGAAGAAATACTGCTGGCGGAGGATGCTCAGTGGGAGGATATCTGGGCCCGGACGGCGGTCGACACCTATCCCCGCCTGGAATGGGAAGAAGAAAATCTCTTTGCCCGTACCGTGACCGTAATGGTTCAGGAAGGAGACTCCCTTTCCCTGATCGCCAGGAGACTGCTGGGGAACGGAAACCGGTGGGGAGAGATTTATGAGGGGAACCGGGCGGTAATCGGGCCGGATGCGAATCTGATTGGGCCGGGGATGGAGCTGGATGTAAAATGAAAATCCCTGCCGGAATTTCAATGCGGTAAAGACATTGAATCCGGCAGGGATTTTTGTTTGAAATTTGTCAGATAAAGGGGGATTTTAAGAGGATTTCTGACCATAATTTCGCGGATATCCCCCATCTGTGAAAACAAAATATAGAAAAATTTGTATAAACTATCATCTTTTGCAGTTCATATGGCACTTATTTTACTTCCATCTCAATCGATTGTCAATAAAATAATTATATTTCCTCTGATTCCCGGGGAAAGAACGGGCTGAAATTTCTAAACGACAGGAATACATATATATTTCAGACTGCAAAATCCGTTTATTTGTGGTCAATAGTGGTCAGGGAAATCGTGTCTGAACGTCTGGTTATTCTAATGTTTTCCGGCGTTTCCGAATGTTTTTAAGATTCTGTTTATGGTCAGTTTTATGGTCAGATCATCATTGAAAATCCTTTATTTATCAGGGATACGGGCAATTTTTCGCAGATGGGGGATATCTGCGAAAGATTACCCGTATTTAAAATTTACTTTGAGGATGTATAAAATCTGACCCGACGAAGCGAGGGGATGCGGAAGCAGAGAAAATCTGCCGCTTTCAGCCTGTCTGAACAGGAGGCTGAATGAAACCCCGGAAGCAGTTAAAAAAATGAGGAAGACATGGAAAATATCAGCTTATGGCAGTACTGTATGCAGAACGGCAGGGAATATCTAATCAGGCAATGGGCGGTTCCTGAAAATGAAAATTTCGACCCCCAAAAACATGGATTTGCCAGTCATAAGAAAATATGGTGGATCTGTGAAAAAGGCCATAAATGGCAGGCGATGATCAGCGATCGGGTCAGGAAGGATGCAGGCTGTCCTTACTGTGCGAACCGGAAAGCTTTAAAAGGGTACAATGATCTTGCCGGCGTCTGTCCGGAACTGGCGGCTCAGTGGCATCCCGTTAAAAACGGAGCGCTGACACCGGAGATGGTTACATGCGGCAGCGAGAAAATTGTCTGGTGGAAATGTGCATTGGGGCATGAATGGAAAGCGGCCGTGGGAAACCGGGCTTTAAAAGGCCAGGGATGTCCTTATTGTTCCGGGAGGAAAGCCTGGTCGGGGTTTAATGATCTGGCTACACTGGAACCGCAGCTGATGAAAGAGTGGCATCCGTTTTTTAATCAGGGGATTGATCCTTACAGTCTGCGGCCGAAAAGCAAAATCCGTATCTGGTGGAAATGCTCGGAAGGGCATGAGTGGGAAACGTATCTGTTTAACAGAACCGCACATCAGAGCGGGTGTCCTTTCTGCGCAGGGAACCTTTCCAGAAGCAAAGAGGCTGAATACAAAGCGAAAGCGGCGAAAAAAGAAGCGGAGCTTTCTTTTTTGGGCATAGATAATGTACAAACTGTGAGTCTACCTAAAATGAAGTATTCGGGTGGGTACACGGGGACAGCTGCTGACAGGAGACAGGGAGAAAAATGAATATTCCATTTTCACCTCCGGACATTTCCGAAAAGGAAATCAGGGAGGTTACGGATACTTTGCGTTCCGGCTGGATTACAACCGGTCCGAAGGTTAAAAGATTAGAATCACTGCTGGCGGGCTATGTAGGGTCCGACGGATGTGTCTGTTTAAACAGCCAGACGGCAGCAGGAGAAATGAGTCTGCGGATTCTTGGGATCGGCAGAGACTCCTGCGGCCTGGACGGAATATACGGAAGTGAGCGGGACGAGGTGATTACATGTGCCTATACCTATTCGGCTTCGGCATCCGTTATTTGTCATGTGGGCGCAAAGCTTGTACTTGTGGACTGCCAGAAGGACAGTATGGAAATGGATTATGATGCTCTGGAATGCGCCGTTAATGAGCATACCAAAGCGGTGATTCCTGTTGATATCGGAGGCGTTCCCTGTGATTATGACAGAATTTTCGAGATTTTAGAGAAGAAAAGGAAACTTTTTCGTCCGTCCAATCAACTTCAAAAAGCAATCGGCAGGGCGGCGGTGGTTGAGGATGCGGCCCATGCCCTGGGCGCTTCTTATAAAGGAAAAATGGCAGGCTCCGTTGCTGACTTTACCAATTTCAGTTTCCATGCGGTTAAAAATTTTACCACGGCAGAAGGCGGCGCGCTGGCCTGGAAACTGAACGGGGCGGATGATGAGGAAATTTACCGCCGGCTGCAGTTGTTTTCACTTCATGGGCAAAGCAAGGATGCCCTTGCAAAAACCAAACCGGGCACCTGGGAATATGATATTGTCGGTCCCTGGTATAAGTGCAATATGACAGATATTATGGGGGCCATAGGGATTGCCCAGTTTGAGCGTTATCCGGACATGCTGAAACGGCGTAAAGAGATTATCGGCATGTATGATGCCGTATTGAAACCTTTAGGGGTGGAAGTGCTTCCCCATTTTGCGGAGGAGTACATATCTTCCGGCCATCTTTATATGACCCGTATTCCGGGGATCGGATTAAAAGAGCGGCAGGAGATCATTGATGAACTGGCGGGGCAGGGGGTTTCGGTGAATGTTCATTATAAACCGCTGCCTATGCATACGGCTTATAAAAGACTGGGATTTCAGATAGAAAACTATCCGAACAGCTACAATCGGTTTGAGAATGAAATTACCCTGCCGCTGCATACGAAGCTGTCAGAGAAAGAAGTGACGTATATTCTGGAAAAATATATAACGGCAGTAAAAAGGTATATGAAATCAATATGATGCTGAGAAAATGGGAAAATCTGCCGCGGTTTATGCGGAATGAGGAAGTCAGAATTTATTATGAGGCACTGCAGAGAAAAAAGCACAGCCTTTTGCTGAAACGTATTTTTGACATTGCCCTGTCAACCGTTTTGCTTGTTCTTCTTTCCCCTGTCTTTCTGGTTCTGGCAGTCACCATAAAGGCAGACTCAAAGGGACCCGTATTTTACAGGCAAATCCGGGTCACACAGTATGGGAAAACATTTCGGATTCATAAGTTTCGTTCCATGGTAAACGAAGCGGACAAAAAAGGAACCTTAATCACGATCAATGGCGACAGCAGGATTACAAAAATCGGAAAACTGATCCGGGAAAAAAGACTGGACGAAATCCCGCAGCTGATAGACGTGCTCCAGGGAAATATGTCCTTTGTGGGCGTCCGGCCCGAAGTGCCGAAATATGTAAAACATTATACGCCTGAGATGAGAGCCACGCTGCTTTTGCCGGCCGGGATTACAAATGTAACGTCTGTTTATTATAAAGATGAGGCGGAACTGCTGGATAATAAGAAGAATCCGGATATGGTTTATATCAATGAGATACTTCCGGAGAAGATGAAATGGAATTTGAAAGGGATAAAGGAATATGGTTTTTGGAGGGAAGTAAAAATTATGTTTATGACAGCCTTTGTTATATTAAATATTAAAAGATGATAAGAATGATGTAATTATTGAATCGAATAAAAAACAAAGTATCTGAGACATATTAAAATTTGATTCTTTCGCAGCAGTTATGGATGAGAGAGATAACTGCACATAATTATGGAATAAGTTCAGTCAGCTTGCAAAAAAGGAGAAAAATTAGACAGCGGCGTCTACATTTAGAAAAATTGAGATGACAGTTTCATTCATTATAATTGCCTACAATGAAGAAGAAACATTGGGTACAGTTTTGCAGGATTTAAGAAAACAGGATTATCCGCATGAAATGACAGAAGTAATCTTGGTAGACGGAAACTCTGCGGATGCTACAAAGGAACTGATGAATCAATTTGCAGTGGAAAATAAAAGTTTTAAACGGGTTATCGTGTTGGATAATCCCAAGCGGACCCTGCCCTGCGGATGGAATCTTGCTCTTAATGTGGCTTGTGAAGATGTTATCATGCGCGTGGATGCACATGCGTCTGTCCCCTTTGATTTTATATCAAATAATATTCGCTGTTTAAAATCTGGTGAGAAAATATGCGGCGGTTATAGGCCCAATATGATAGATGAGGAAAAGCCGTGGAAAAAGACGCTTCTGCTTGCCGAAACATCCATGTTTGGAAGCAGTATTGCACCATATCGGCGTAATAATGAAAGACGATATGTGAATTCAATTTTTCATGGAGCATATTGTAAGGAAGTTTTTGATAAAGTTGGGAAATATAATGAGCGGTTAAACCGTACGGAGGACAATGAAATTCATTATAGGATGCGGCAGGCGGGGTATAAGATTTGTTTTGAACCGTCAATCATATCTTATCAGCATACTAGAAATACATTGAAAACAATGCTTAGGCAAAAATATTCTAATGGCTATTGGATTGGAAAAACCGCAAAGATTTGTCCTCGGTGCCTTTCTGCATATCATTTTATACCAGGAATATTTATGATAGGAATTATTATCACCACTATACTGGCTATGCAGAATGTCTGGTGGTGCGGCTGCCTGATGTGGGGATGCTATTGGGGACTTGCGATGGGTATGTCGTTTGCATCCATTCTGCGTGAGAAGAAATTTTTCGGGATTTTTTTAACCTTACCCTTATTATTTTTTTTGCTTCACATATGTTATGGAGCGGGAACTCTAAAAGGGATATTCAGTAGAAATTAGGAGCCTGTTGGATAGATGGAGAGAAGGATAGATACTTATATAAAAGGACTTTATGGAATAAAAGAAAATACAAAATTTGAAATATTGGAATTATGGCCGGAAGAACTGCTTACATTTTCAAGGTTAGATATTGCGGCAAAAATAATATATTTAGAGGGAAAGACTGATTTTGATAGAAAATTATATATTGAACATATAAAAGCAATGACAAAAGGCTCTTACATAGAGGCCGGAAATCCGGATAAAAAATCTGTGGGAAAATTTTGTGATGTGTTTGACAAGTTAAAAAGAGATATGGGAAAAAACGGATATGATACGAGCGGGTATCTGGTTCCAGTAGATAAAAATCTGCAGATTTTAGATGGGGCTCATCGTGTTGCGACCGCACTGTTTCTGAAAAAAAGAATAACAGTGATTAAGCTGGATGTGATTGCATCGGACAAATATGATTATGATTTCTTTGAAAAGTCAGGGATGTCACAGGAATATCTGGATGCTATCGTCTTAAAGTATATCTCTGTGAGGCCAAATATTTTTATTGCTAATATTTGGCCAACTGCTGTTGGATATAATCAGGAAATTAAGGCATTGATTCAGCAATATGGGAAATTCGGTGTTTATAAAGAAGTATTACTGTCAGAAGAAGGGGCTTTTAATTATTTGCATCAGATTTATGCACAGGATGACTGGGTTGGAAGTATAAATGATAAATTCAGCGGTGTTTACAGAAAATTAATCCCCTGTTTTAAAAATAAAGGGGCGATTCGTGTATTTGTTTTTGAAGCTGAAAACAATAAAGTATTGGAATTAAAACAAAAAATCAGAACTATTTTTCAGGTGGGCAAGCATTCTGTCCATATTACGGATACTGCGGAAGAAGCGCTGCTGATGGGGAATATAATAATGGCGCTGCACGGAATACGCGAAGCAAATGACATAGATTATTTAATATGGGAATCCGATGAGGGTGATAAAAATTCACATAATAAATATATAAAGTATTACGGCAAAGAGCTTAATGAACTTATTTTTGATCCTCGAAATTATTTTTATTATCAGAATCATAAATACATGGTTTTAAGCCGTTTGAAGGAATTTAAGAAAAATAGAAATGAAGGAAAAGATATGGATGATTTATATCTGATTAATACTTTTCTGGATCAAAAGAAGAACAGGCGAGCGAAAAAGGTCAAAATTGCATTGATTCGAAAGAAAAGAAAAATCATCACAAATATACAGGGGATGATAATTAGATTTACACATAAAACTGGTACATATGATTTAGCAAGAACCATATACCATAAGGTAAGTAAATAAAAATGATAAAAAAAGTACTTTATATTATGAGTAATGAACCGGTAGGAGGAGTGGGATCTGTTGTAAAAAATTATCAGACGCATTTTCAGAGAGATAAAATAAAAATTGATTTTATTATCTTTGATCCGCAGGAAGATACTCCTTTTAACAGAACAGTGAGGGAAAACGGGGCTGCGGTTTATACATTTCCACTGCTTACATTGAAAAATGTTGTAAAAATAATTGTTTTATTACAGAAATTTTATAAGATGCATCAGGGAGAATATCACATTGTTCATGTGCATTCTCCCAATATTGCCTGGATGTGTTTTTTGAATGCGAAGCGTTATGGAATAAAATACCGTATTGTGCACAGCCATTCCACTTCATATTCAGATGAAAAACTTAAATCGTTAAGAAACAGAATCGTATGTATTCCGATTAAGCGAATTGCTGATATTTATATGGCATGTTCTAAAGCAGCAGGTGCGTTTTTGTTTGGGAAAAAAAGTTTGGATAAAGTTATTATTGTAAAGAATGCGATTGACTGCAGTAAATTTCAGTTTAATGATGAGATTCGGAAAAGAGTTAGAGAAGAACTGAAAATAAATGATGCGATTACAGTCGGACATGTGGGACGTATTGATTATCCCAAAAATCATAATTTCATTATTGATATATTTGAACAGATTATTAAAAGGCATCGGAATTCTATTTTAATGTTAGTGGGCGACGGACCGTTAAAGGAATGTATTATGGAAACTGTGAAACGAAAGGGAATTGCTGATAACGTTTTATTTCTTGGGTCCAGAGACGATGTATATGCACTGTTGCAGGCTATGGATGTTTTTTTGATGCCATCCTTATTTGAAGGGCTTCCAGTCGTAGGAATTGAAGCGCAGGCTTCGGGGCTTCCATGTGTTATGTCAGCGGCAGTAACGGAAGAAGTAAATGTAGGATTAACTTCTTATATGTCTCTGTCAGACAGTGCGGAAAAATGGGCTGAAAGCGTTTTAAAGCGATATGGTTCTTCAAATAGAATACAGGGAGCTCAGTTAGTATCAGAAGCAGGGTATGATATTGCAGTGGAAGCAAAAAAATTAGAGGACTTGTATTTAGGATTAAATTAAAAAGGCTATATTGCAATAATAAAAAGAAAGGAAGTAACAGATATATGAAGATTACAGCAAATAGAGCAATAAGCCTTTTCATATTTTTTATTACAATTTCTTATACGGGCATTTTTGCCGGTTATCATGGCTGTCTGGCTTTGATTTGTTGCTTTATTCTCCTGTTTTTGTTCGCCCTGTCTGTCGGATTATTTCATATCAATTTAAGATTTTGCTCGCCTTTATGGCTGTTATTGTTTTTGCATTTGTGTTTGAATTGCTGGTTGAATATACCAAAATCATTTTTATATATTATACTTTTTTGCGGCAGTATACTGGTGATGATCAGAGTGACGGATGCCAGAGAAATTGAATGCATCATAAAATTATTTAAAATAGCCGCAGTTATATTGGCGGGAAGCATATTATTACAGGCGTATATGCCGACATTCTTTTATGCATTTGCTGTTAAATGGTTTTTTTATTCAAATCAGTACGATATTATGCTTCATTTAGGTAATGGCTGTCATCAATACGCAGGCCTGTTTTATGAGGTCAGTTTTTCTGCCCTTATTCTTTCAATTGGCTGTATCATTTGTTTTACCGAATTAAATTTCAATAAATGTGGACGGATAAAAAATCTGTTAATGATAATGCTGATGTATTATGGGGTGATTTTAACAGGAAAGAGGAGTTTTATGTTAATTTTACCGGTTCTGCTGTCTGCGTTCTGGATCTTTAGCAGCTATGGAAATATAAGTTTGATGAGGATCATCGTGATATTTGGATTTGTGTTCGTATTGTTTTGGAAAGCGGATACTGTTTTCAGTCTGATAAGCAATATTCTGACAAAAGGACAGGGAAGTACGATCGAGCTGTCTTCAAGAGAGCAATATTGGCGATTGGCTTTGGATATGTTTCAGGAAAACTGGTTTATGGGAAACGGAGTAAATAGTTTTGATATCAGATTTAATATGGCAGGCATAAAGAAAACGGAACTTGATTTTGCTGGCGCTCATAATTCATATATTCAATTACTTGCGGAAACAGGAATAATTGGAACTTTTCTGTATGTGTCCGGTATTTTTACCGTTATCCTGTCAGGGCTTAGGGAAATGTCTTTTCGTTATAAAAAGTATAATCAAAAAATGGTGTACAATAGCATGTCGGTTCTGATACTATTTTTAATAATGATATATGGAATTACCGGAAATGTACTTTATCAGCCCCAGCAGGTTATTATGGTCTTTCTTTTCCTGGGAATGATTTTAAATATAAAAAAGATCAATCATTCTGATTTTAAAAGAAAAAGTAAAATAAGATTGGTACTGAGATAAAAATGTGGTACAGCTATTGAAATTTATGGGGAGTATAAGGTTGAAAGTAATTTATATCTTAAAAAAAGGATTCCAATGCTATCCGCCATGTCTCGCGCAGGTCCTTTTTTTGCATGACCTGGGTGTGGAGCTGACGGTATATCATGGGAAGAATTCCGAATATGTAAATGATCTTTTTAAACAGAGAAATATAGAAAGCCATACATTACGGTCAGACAATGATACTGCGGACAGATTTAACAGTTATTTGAAATTTATCTCATATACGGCCGAAATAAGAAAAGTGCTGTCAAATATCGAAAAAGATGCTGTTCTGTGGTTTGGAAACTGTGAATCGGCGATGACTCTTGGAAAAGTTATACGCAAATTCAGATATGTGCTGACAGTGCTGGAATTATATGAGGATAAGTCTTTGTATCACAGACTTGTCGGAAAAATAATATCTTATGCGGAACAGGTGATCTGTTGTGAAAAGCACAGAGCCGTTATAATGAAAGACCGGTATGGTCTTGAAAGTGTTCCCCATGTGATTCCGAATAAACCTTATATGACGGAGGTTAGTAAAAACAGCATATACGGCGAAAAATGGAGTGATCTGAAAAGAAAATATGCCGGCAGCAAGTTTATCCTATATCAGGGGCTGGTAGAACCGGACAGACCTCTTGACCATATTGCCATGGCTTTAAAGAAAATCGGCGATGAAAATCTGATTTTGCTTGTAATGGGAAACTCGAAAAAGGAGTATGAAGAAAAAATTACGGGGCTGTATGAAAAATCTTTGTTCTTAGGATATATTCCGGCGCCGGAACATCTTGGTATTACAAAAGACGCATACATGGGCATTGCTGTCTATGATGACTCAAATCTCAATAATCAGTTTTGCGCGCCAAATAAAATATATGAATACGCAGCTTTTGGAATTCCGATGATTACGTCGGAAAATTTGGGATTAACGGAAACAGTAGGCGTTTACCGGGCTGGCAGATGTGTGGATTTTAAAAATGTGGATGCGCTTGCGGACGCAATGAAAGATATACGGGATCAATATAAGGTGTACGCGTTAAATACCAGAAAATTTTATGAAGCGGCCGACTGTAAAAAGGCGATTGAACATATAAAGAATCTTATGAATTTATAAACCTGCTTTTTAGAGACGGGAGGATTTTGTGAAAAGAGTGGCCATATATGGCATATTTGGTCTTTACAATTATGGATGTGAAGCAATTGTCAGAGGGACGGTTGACTTTGCCAGACGATTGTATGGAGAGGAATGTCCTATTGTATATTATTCCAGAAATTATCAGGATGATAAAAAGACAGCGGATGAGCTTGGGATTGCGATTGCAGATATCGGCAGAACATCAACATTTTTATTGAAATGTATATTAAAGGCTGTAGATATACTCCAGATTCAGACTGCTCCGTTTTATAAAAAGGAGTATGCGCGGATTATCAGGGAAGCCGATATTATGATGCTGGTAGGAGGAGATCTTTACACACTGCCTGCGTATCTCAGAAAACGGAAAAAATACAGATATGTCAATTATCTGGTGGAATTTGGAAATGAAGCGTTGAAAGCAGGAAAGTCAGTTATGATTTATGGCGCTTCTGTCGGTCCTTTTGGGGAATACGGGAAAGCACTTTCTTATTATACGGATCATTTTAAAAAGGTAGATGCGATTATATGCAGAGAACAGGTATCTGTTGATTATCTCAGAAGTCTGGGGATCACAGACAATGTTTCCATGCTGCCGGACCCGGCATTTTTAGTGATGAATCAGGATCATGCGGATGAAACTGAGAGAATATATATCGGAATGAATCTGAGTGCGTTTTCTCTGCGCGAATTATATGGCTTTGTCAGTGAGGAAATGGTTTTAAAGCTGGTAGAACTTTTGGAGAGAATGTATTTGAATACGGGCAGACCTTTTATGTTTATACCCCATGTGGTTCATGCGGCGGAAAAATCCGATGATGATGCTGTCTTTTTGCGCAGGGTTTATGACAAACTTCCGGAGTATATAAGAGAAATATCTGTTTTCGCAAATCCCGTATCATTTTTGGATGCGAAACGCTATTTAAGCCAGTGTAAAATTGCAGTCTGTGCAAGAATGCACTGTGCCGTCAATGCCGTTACGGTTAATACGCCGGCGCTGTTTCTGGCATACAGCAGCAAAGCGGAAGGCATGTCAGAGTTTGTGTATGGGAATAAAAAGTGGTGCGTGCCATTATGTAATGCGGAAAGGAATCTTGTGGAAAAAGTTGCGGAAATGCTGGAACATACGGAGGTGCTGCAGAACCGGATTGCAGATTGCCGGCAGCGGGTACTGGAACAGTACGAAACATATATTCAGGAATACAGGGATGACGGACAATGGCTGAATTAACCGAACATGGTATGGCATCAAAACTGAAATGGGGGATTCTCTGGAATGTATTTGGCTCCGTCGGAAGCAAAGCTTTGGTCATGCTTGCTTCCGTATTAACGGCGCGGATTTTAGGGGCGGACCGTAACGGCGAATTCGGAATGATAAATAATACGGTGGGAATGTTTTCCACTTTTGCGGCACTGGGACTGGGAACAACCGCAACACGGTTTGTAGTTGAATTTAAAAAGGATGAAAAAGAACGATGCGGAAACGTAATTGCGATGGCTTTTTTTGTTGCGCTGGCCACGTCATTGATTTTTGCGGGTGCTTTGATACTGGGCAGTGAGTGGCTTTCGGTGCACACATTAAATAATAGAAAGCTTGCCGCCGGTCTGAAAATATCGTCGGTTATGTTGGTTTTTAATACGCTTAACACAATTCAGAACAGTATTCTGGCAGGCTTTGAAGATTTTAAAACCGTTGCAAAAGTGGCTATTATACAGGGCATTATTTCTGTTCCCGTATTTGTTGTGTTTACGCTGTTTTTTGGAGTTAACGGATTGGTGGCCGGATATGGAATAGTCGGGATCGCCGCGTTTCTGACAGCGAACAGACATATTCAGAACTTATGTAAGCGGAATAATATTTTCATTACCTATAAAACCTGTTTTTCGGAATACCGGCTCTTATTTAAGTTCGCTTTGCCGGCCATGCTGATGAATGTGGTTGTAATCCCGATTACATGGCTTGGAAACACGATTGTTATTCAGAAATCTGACGGGTATTATCATCTGGGTGTTTTCAATGCGGCAAATCAGTGGCGTTCGGCGATCTCTCTGCTTCCGGCAGCAATTGGCAATGTGATTTTGCCGTTTATCATAACCAAAGATGATGATAGGGTGGAAGATATCAATGTTTTATTATCCTGGTTTATTGTACTGATACTGTCATCTGCAGTTACTCTGTTTTCGGGATTTATCACCGTATTTTATGGTAAAAGCTATGATTATGTCAGTCTGAACCGTTCAATCATTGTGATCTGTGCAATCTGTGCTTTTTTGGCTTTTAAAGAAGGAATTGCAAGAAATCTGATCAAACATAACTATATGTGGTTCGGTTTTTTCAGTAATCTGTTATGGGGAATATGCTTTATTATCTGTATTCTGTTTTTTAGAGAAAAGGGAGCGGTCGGCATATCATGCGCGTATCTGCTGGCGTATTTTATTACGACGGTTATTTTTATTCCATTTTATATTATGCGAAAAATTGTTGACAGAAGATATTTTTTGAATGGAAAGGTTCTTTCCATATGGGCCGTATTTATTCTGTATCTGGCGGTATCGCTGGTTTTCGATTATATATGGCTTAAAGGCATCTTTTTCGCGGTTGTGATGCTTATGGTATATCGGGGCTGTGAGAGCTTTTTCGGTGTTTCCGAAAAGATTGTGCTGTTGCTAAAAAGAAAAAGGGGCCGTTAAATGATGGTCAGAGCAATTGTGTGAGGTAACTATGATAAAAATAAAAGATAAGGCTCTGTGTGCCGGATGTGGGGCATGTGTTCAGAGTTGTCCTCTGCACTGTATCTTTATGCGGACAGATGAGGAGGGATTTTGTTATCCGGAAGCGGACCAGGAAAAATGTGTTGAATGTGGAATATGTGAGCATGTATGTCCCTGTATCAATAAGCTTCATCATTCTGAACAGGAACCGGACGTATGGTGCGTCAGACACCAGAATGACAGAATCCGGTTTGACAGTTCGTCGGGCGGCGTTTTTTCTGCGCTTGCAGAATGGATCATCAAGCAGGGAGGAATTGTGTTTGGCGCCGAACTGTCCGAGGACTGTCAATCGGTGAAGCATACCGCAGTGGGGGCTCTTGAAGAAATAGAAAGAATCAGAGGGTCAAAATATGTGCAGAGCTCTGTGGGGAATACCTATCTGTGTGCAAAAGAATATCTGGAACAGGGAAAAAAGGTTCTGTTTTCAGGAACGCCCTGTCAGATTAAAGGTCTTAAATTATATCTGGAAAAAGACTTTGATTATCTGGTATGCGTTGACGTGATCTGTCATGGTGTTCCGTCCCAGAGTCTGTGGGCAAAATATGCGGAATATTTGCAGGAAAAATTCGGAACGGAAATCAGCAGCGTGAATTTCCGAAGCAAAAAATATGGCTGGCGTGATTTTGGAACAAAGTATTTGGGAAACAGAAGGAAACAGTATTTTAAATTTAATTTTGAAGATCCGTATTTCCGTATGTTTAACAGCAATCTTTGTCTGCGGCCTTCCTGTTATCAATGTCAGGCCAAAGACGGCGAAAGCGGAGCGGATATCACATTAGGTGATTTTTGGAACGTAGAAAGCGTTTTTCCGGAGCTTAATGATAATAAAGGGATATCGATGGTTTTGCTTAATTCAGATAAAGGAAAAAAACTGTTTGAGACAGTCAGAAAGGAATTTTATGCGACGAATAAAGGACTGAGTTATGAACTGGCGAAAAAATGCAATCCCGCAATTTATAAATCTCAGCCTTATCCTGCTGTCCGCAGCGCATTTTATGCGGATATGAACAATATGTCTTTTTGCAGGCTGTCAGAAAAGTATGTGCCTGCAACAATGAAAATAGCACTGAAAGCGTTGCTGCTGAGAATTGGTCTGTGGCCGTATATCGAGAAAAAACGAGGGGGGGGGGTAATGCCTGATTATGGAATACTGGTTATTTATAAAAACTGAAAGAAGGTGAAGAAGATCAAGACAGTTATGCTGGTTTTTGGCACGAGGCCGGAAGCAATAAAAATGTGCCCTCTTGTCAATGAGCTGAAAACAAGAGATAATCTGAAAACAATTGTATGCGTGACAGGACAGCACAGGCAGATGCTGAATCAGGTATTGGAAATTTTCGGAGTGGTTCCTGATTATGATCTGGCGATTATGAGAGACAGGCAGACACTGTTTGATATTACCACGAATATTCTTGATCATATCAAACCGCTGCTGGAAGCTGCGGGACCGGATATTGTTTTGGTTCATGGCGACACATCTACTACATTTGCGGCGGCTCTGGCCTGTTTTTATATGGGGATTCCGGTGGGCCATGTGGAGGCCGGACTTCGGACTTATAATATTTATTCTCCATATCCGGAGGAATTTAACCGTCAGGCAGTATCCGTAATTGCGCAGTATCATTTTGCGCCTACCGTACGGGCAAAAGACAATCTGTTAAAAGAGGGCAGAGACGGGGATAAAATCTGGATTACGGGCAATACGGTAATTGACGCGTTAAAGACAACGGTGCGAGAGAATTACAGTCATCCGGAGCTGGAGTGGGCCAGAAATTCCCGGCTGATTTTTATAACGGCCCACCGCCGCGAAAATCTTGGTGAGCCAATGTGCCGGATGTTCCGGGCCATTCGCCGTGTGATGAATGAATATCCGGATGTAAAAGCATTATATCCTATACATATGAATCCGGCTGTTCGTAAAGCTGCGGCGGAAGAACTGGGAGGATTTGACAGGATTCATATGATTGATCCGGTTGAAGTTTTTGACTGCCATAATATTATGGCACGTTCTTATTTGATTTTGACAGATTCGGGCGGAATACAGGAAGAAGCGCCGTCTCTTGGAAAACCGGTTCTTGTTATGCGGGATACAACGGAACGCCCGGAAGGCATTATGGCCGGAACATTAAAGCTGGTCGGAACCGATGAAGATGTGATTTATCGGAACTTTAAAGAATTACTTACGGACCGGAACGCATATGATGCCATGGCAAAAGCAAATAATCCGTATGGAGACGGTTTTGCATCCAGGCGCATAGCTGATATTATTGAAAAAGGCTTTACGGAAATATAGGTCAAAGACAGGTATAAAATGAAAAATCCTTTGAAAAAAATAATAAAAAGAATGATACTGGGACATAAATGCGATCAGGAAACATTTATTCGTTTTTTGAGAGACGGCGGCGCAAAAATCGGTGAGGACGTTAACTTTTTTTCCCTTGAAAAATGTCAGATAGACTCTTTGAATCTGCATTTGCTTACAATCGGAAATCATGTAAATATTGTTTCTTCAATGATTCTTACCCATGATTATTCATGGAGTGTGATTAAAAGAAAATATGGAGAAATAATCGGAAATCAGCGTCCCGTAACATTAGGAAATAATATTTTTGTCGGGGCGGGAAGTATTATTCTTGGCGGAAGCGTGATAGAAGATAACGTGATTATCGGAGCACACAGCGTTGTCAGCGGCCTGTGTGAGCAGGATTCTGTTTATGCCGGAAATCCGGCAAGAAAACAGATGGAACTGGAAGAATACAGAGAGAAGAGAAAGAAAAAACAGTTGGAAGAAGCGAGCATTTTTGTGAGAAAATGGATTGATGCATATGGAAGCGAACCCGATGAAACAAAACTGCATGAATATTTTTATTTATTTGCGAATGCCGGTTATATGTTGTCTCCTGTGTTTGACGAAAAACTGAAATTGTGCGGAAACTATGAGCAGTCAGTGGAATATCTGAAAACACATGCGCCGGCATTCGATGGTTTTGAAGAATTCTTAAAGATGTCAGGCATCTGAAATGTGCAGTGCAGGTGCGGCTCTGCATATCATCTCCGCAAAAAACTCCCCGCAATATGCAGTTCCTCCCTGTATTTTGCCACTGTCCGCCTGGAAATGGAAATTCCTTCTTTTTCCAGCTCTGCGGAAAGGGCCTGGTCGCTGTAAGGGCGGGCCGGATTTTCGGATGCGATGATTGCCCGGATTCTTTTTTTAATGTGATCGGAGGTTACGGCAAGGCTTTGCGCTCCCTCCCCGGAGGCGGCTATGGGCAGGGAAAACAGGTTTTTAAACAGTACCGTTTCTTTTGGGGACTGCAAATATTTATTCTGTACGCTGCGGCTTACCGTGGATGTGTGTATATGAAGCTTTTCTGCGATCCCGGTCATTGTCATCGGTTTTAAGGGGCCCTGGCCGGCAAAATAGTCCGTCTGCCATTCCAGTACGGTCTGTGAGACGGCCAGGATCGTGGCCCGGCGCTGTTCCACATTTTTTAAAAGCATTCTGGCCCGGATTAATTTCATGCGGAAATAGTCCCGCAGCTGTTCGTCCCGGGTGGTTTCCATCATATGCAGATAGTAATCGCTGATCCGGTAATCCTCGGTCCAGTTGTCGTTTAGCCGGATTTCCCATTGTCCGTCCTGCAGGGACAGAATGATATCGGGAACAATATACTGGGTTTCACCGGGGATAAAACCCGCCAGCGGCCTGGGATTCAGTGCCCTGACCGCTCCGATATATTTTCGGGCGGCGGCCGTGCTGATGTGCAGTGCTCTTGTAATACTGCTGATTTTTCCTTCTGCGATATCTTCCAGATGATTCCGGATGATCTCCTCAAATGTCTGATCCAGGACCCCTTTTTTCCTGGCCTGATACAGAAGGCATTCCTGTAACCCGGAGGAGAAAATGCCGCAGGGCTCCAATTGTTTCAGATCCTTCAGACAGGCGTATACGGTCCGCACCGGAACACGATTGATTCTGGCTGTTTCCTGCGCCGGTTCCGTGAAAAATCCGTTGGAATCCAGAGATTCGATCAGATATTCAATGAGCCGGTATTCCTCCGGGGTATACCTGCCTTTTGGAAGCTGGTTCATCAGATGCTCTTTAACAGAAGGAGAATTCCCTGCCCGGTCCGGAATTTCGCAGGGCTGTTTTAACTCCTTCCGGGCGATGCTTTCGGCAGAGGAAGTCGGGATATAAGCGGAATCCTGATTCTGCCGGGAAGAAAGACTGTAATCGTTTTTCTGATACTCCAGGACAGGATTCTCCAGATATTCATTCTGCATCAATTCCCGCAGTTCCACAGAATCCATGGCCAGGATTTTCAGAGACTGTATCTGGTTTTGGGATAATTGCTGCTTTTGCTCCGGGATTAAACGGAAATCCATGTGATCACCTGTCCTTTTTAAAACTTGGAAAATTGTCTCAACGAGAAAAGTCTGTCGGAGATACTTATAGTTTACTGTTTATCAGCGGCAAATACATGCCGGCGTCAGAAGAAATCAGATCAGAGGAAATCAGATCAAAAGAAACCAGGTCAAAAGAATCTGCCCGTTTACAGACAGATTCTTTTGAAATTGATAAGGTTCTGTGAGATGGGACAGCAGTCAGGGCTTGGGTCTGTTCAGCCCAGTACCCGTTTTTCGGCGGCAGCCAGAATTTCGTTTAATTTCTGCATAACATCCGCAGGAAGCGCGGGCGCTCTGTGTTCGGTCAGCATCTTTTCCGTTTTGATGCGGAGTCTGGTGCGCAGATCCATTTTGTTCTGTTCCCAGTTGCTGTACAGCTCCCGGGTCATAAGCGTGGGGAACCAGAATTCGCTGCGGAAGTTTTCGAATGTATGCTCATGGGTCAGGAATTCTCCGCCGGGGCCTACTTCGTGGACAATCTCAGGAACCAGCGTATCCTCATTGATCGCGATGCCTCTTTCCATTCTGCGTGCGTAGCCGATGATTTCATCGGTCAGAACAACCTGTTCCAGCGCGCCGCTCATGGCGCCGTCGATAAAGCCCACGTCATGAACCAGATGCCCGCCGTTTAAGATATTGGTCAGTATCTGCATGGCAGTTTCGATGGCGGCCTGTTCATCCACGATTTTCGCGTCTGTAACGCCGCCGGTCTGCATGGTGGGCAGATTCAGATAATGGAACAGATCCGCATTCATGGCTTCGCCCAGACAGTGTTCCGGGCTGCCGTATGCGGAATGGGTGGTGCTCATATCCACGGTCAGCGCTACGAAACCGCAGGCAATGGTGCAGCCTTCCCGGATCAGCTGTGTAAGAACCAGTCCTCCGAACAGCTCCGCCATTCCCACGGCGGCGGCGGTGGCCATGGTAACAGGGGTAACGGAACCTAACTGGGCGCCGGTCATCCAGATCAGCGGAAGGCCGGACTGGGCTGCGTACTCCAGCTTTTCAAAAATCTTTGCGTCGATAATCAGAGGCGTTACCGGGCAGCCGGGGAACAGTGCCATAAAAGGTTTTTCCAGAAGTTTCTCCCGGCCGCCTGCCACTGCGGCGCCCATATCCACCTGCTCTTTCAGACCGTTTACGCTGACGCCCCAGCTGATGACAGGCTTAGTGGAATTGGTCAGCATTTCATAAGTCTCATACACGTCGGATAAGCCGATATCATAATCGGAAATCTGAGCCAGTCCCATCAGAAAGTCGATATTCGGGCATGCGTCCGCGATAATGGCGCTGTCGGTTACATCACTCCGCCGGGATTTGCGCCGCCCGCCGGTCTTAAAATCGTTGAAGAAGGGATTTGTGGGGCCTAATCCGAAATAGGTGCGGGTGCCGCCTGCGCGCAGCTTTTCATTGCCGAACCGGTCATAGAGAACCAGTTCTTTGCCGGCGGAATTGATGGCTTTGATGACCAGTTCGCGGGGGAATTTGATAACGCCGTCTTCCTGCTTTGCCCCTGCGTCGGTCAGAATCTTCTGTGCCCGGGGATGCTGGATATCCATGCCCGTAGTTTCCAGAATGTCAAATGCGGCTCTGAGAATGGTTTCGCAGTCTGCTTCTGTTAATACCTGATAGCTTTTTCTGTTTTCCTGATAATAAGATTTTAATCCTTCGATTGCCATAATTGAAATCTCCTTTGCATGTTTTATATTTGATTTGCAGGAATCGGCCGTGAACCTTGCCTTTTTAAACAGCAAATGCGATGCCAACCGTAAGAAAAAAATGAAAAAAAATATTGTTTCCTTAAATAAATATAAAAAGTTGAAAAATGTCGAAAAAGACGGTACAATGAGCTGAAAAAATGATAAACTGGAGTTGTCAATAAAAATTGCGGCAATAAAAATTGACAACGGAGGGGCTGTCAATAAAAATTGACGGATGCGGCAGAAAATGTGAGGGGCGTTATGGTGGATGAAAAAATTTTACTGGAAATACTGGAGCATATTCCTTCCGCCGTTTATGTGGTGGATCAGCAGGAGCGGATGGTTTATGTGAACCGGGCGGCGGAACTGCTGGACAATTATTCCCGGAAAGATGTATTGGGAAAGAAACTGGAGGATATTTATAAAGATATCGTTTTCACGGAAGATAAAAACTCGCCCTGTCTGCTGGGCCTTCGAACGGGACAGGTTTACAGGGATGAAAATGTGGAATGGTTTAACGGCGGAAAAGTGATTAATACGCTGATCAGCACTTATCTGGTCAGAGAAAAGGACAAAATTGCGGCTGTATATGCCATTTGCGACGAGATTTCGAATCTGAAAAAAAGGGTGATCAGCAACGCTTCATTTCTAAATCAGACTACTTACAAAACCCATTCCAAAAGGCTGGGAAACGGTACGGAATATGTGTTTGACGATATTCTGGGAAACAGCAAGGCCATGCAGGATACGGTTTCTCTGGCAAAGCGTTTTGCCGCGAAACAGATGCCGGTGATGCTGTTTGGTGAAACCGGTACGGGCAAAGAGATGTTTGCCCAGAGCATACACAATGCCAGTGTGAACTATAAAGGGCCTTTTGTGGCCGTGAACTGTGCCGCGATTCCGGATAATCTGCTGGAAAGCACCCTGTTCGGCACGAAAAAAGGCGCCTTTACAGGCGCGGTGGACAGTATCGGAATGTTTGAAAAGGCGGAAAACGGAACTTTGTTTTTGGATGAGATTAATTCCATGCCGATTTACCTGCAGTCCAAACTGCTACGTGTGCTGCAGGAAAAAGAGATTCAGCGGCTGGGGGACGTAACCATGCGGAAAATCAACTGCCGGATTATCAGTGCCACCAACGAGCTGCCGGATAAGCTGATGGAAGAAGGCCGGATGCGGGAAGATCTGTATTATCGTTTGTCTACCGGATTTGTGTTTATTCCGCCTCTCAGGGAAAGGGAATATGATCTGGACCTGCTGATTCAGGTGATTGTGAACCGGCTGAATCAGGAGATGGATACGGTGATTATCGGACTGACGCCGGCACTGAATATGATGATGCACCAGTATAACTGGCCCGGAAATATACGTGAGCTGACAAACGTACTGGCCAGCGCCTTTAATTTTGTGTCGGAACGGGACGGCTATGTGGGCATCGAACATCTTCCGAACTATCTCAGGGACAAAATGGAGGAATCGCTGCGGGAACAGGGGGAGTCCGGACAGCCCTTTTTGTTTTCCCTGCCAAGAGACAGCGAAGGGAAAAGCAGGCTGCAGATCGACCGGAATCTGAATGATACGGTGGATCAGTTTGAGCGGCGTCTGATCGAGCAGGCGCTGTATGAGACAAAGGGAAAGCTGAGCCGGTGCAGCGAAAGGCTGGGGATTTCCAGGCAGGGGCTGTCGGTGAAGCTAAAAAAATATCAGATCAACCCGGCGCAGTACAGGTAGTTTTACGGCACTTTTTGCCGAAAAATACGGGTGACTGGGAAAAGGAAAAAGAAATGCGTGCGAATCAGAAAAATCTGTCTGGTTGGCACGCATTTTGCTGTATAGATAAGTGCCGTGAACAACTATACTTATAAACAGCAACGGACCGTACAAGCCCCGGGAGGATTTACAGACGCTTTAGCGGCTGGAAATTCTCCCAGAACCAGGGGGCTTGGGAGGGGAGTTGCGGAACTTTAATAGAAAGGGGTATGAATAGTGAAAAAAAATTCTGTTTTACAAAACAAATGGTTTGTATTGTTTCTTCTGTCGGCCAGCGCGGGGCTGATTTATCAGCTTCCTTACCTGCGGTATACGTTTTACGATCCCATGCTGAATACCTTTGGGTATACGAACATACAGCTTGGCACGCTGATGAGCGTATATGGGATTGGTTCCTGTATCTGTTATGTGCTGGGCGGTTTTCTGGCGGACCGTTTTCCCAGCAAATATCTGATTTCCTCAGGGCAGGTTCTGACGGGGCTGGGCGGCTTTCTGTTTGCGACGATTCCTGCTTACGGCGTGGCCCTGGCCATCAGTTTTTTCTGGGCCTTTACCACATCCCTGATTTTCTGGCCGACGCTGATCAATTACGTGCGCAGCCTGGGTACGGCCGGTGAACAGGGACGGATGTACGGTCTTCTGGAAGGGCTGCGGGGAATCGTGTCCACTGCGGCGGGACTGGTGCTGGTGGCTGTGTTTCATCATTTTGCGGCAGAGGCGGCAGGCCTGAAAACAGTGATTATTTTGTATGCGGTTATTAATATCGTACTGGGGATTTTGGCATTTTTCGTGATTCCTTACGAAAAGAAGGAAGCGGTGAGCGAATCCGGTGAAAAAGCGTCGGTGGTGCAAAGCTTTGTCACAGCGCTGAAAATGCCGGAGGCCTGGCTGGTGACAATCGCCATTTTTGCGACGATGACATGTTTTATCTGTCTGGGTTATCTGACACCATATCTGACAGGGGTAATGGGCGCTACTGCGGCTTTTGCGGCGACGGTGGGAACAATCCGTACCTGGGGCCTGCAGGTGGTGGGAGGAACCACGGG